>SXGT01388161.1_pt1 | contig 47691 bp, 39 predicted proteins | sample 3176221 | NCBI WGS metagenome assembly SXGT01 (sample SAMN11356862, study PRJNA531348) | freshwater metagenome | isolation source: freshwater sample F1-120 | place: China: Fuxian Lake, Yuxi | collected 2017-12-25 | reverse complement strand
GTCCACATCAGCGAGATGAGCTGGACCAAGCGCATCAATCACCCGAACGAGCTGGTTTCCTCGGGCGATTCGATCGAGGTGCAGGTCCTCAACATCAACAAGGACAAGCAAGAGATTTCCCTGGGCATCAAGCAGGTTCAGCCGAACCCGTGGGACAAGGTCGCGGAACGCTACCCGACCAACATGCAGGTCGAAGGTATCGTCCGCAATCTTACCAACTACGGCGCGTTCATCGAAATCGAGGAAGGCATCGACGGCCTCCTGCATGTCAGCGACATGAGCTGGGTGCGCAAGGTCGGCCATCCGAGCGATGTCCTCAACAAGGGGGACAAGGTCAAGTGCATCGTTCTCTCCGTCGACCAGGAAAAACGCCGCATCGCGCTCGGCCTCAAGCAGATGGCCAACGACCCGTGGGAGGGTGATATCCCGGGCCGTTATCATCCAGGCGACACCGTCAAGGGGAAGGTGACCAAGATCACCAACTTCGGCGTGTTCATCGAGCTAGAGCCGGGGCTGGAAGGATTGTTGCACATCTCCGAGTTGACTGACGGCAAGGTCGACAAGCCCGATGCTGTCGTCAAGCAGGATCAGGAGATCGAAGTTCGCGTCCTGCGAGTCGATCCTGCCGAGCGGAAGATTGGTTTGAGCAGAAAGCGAATTGGACCCGACGAAGAAGGCGGCATCACCGAGGACGGGATAACCACCCCCACCGAGGATACAGGCGCCGCTCCGAAGCGCGAGCTACGCGGCGGCACCGGGGCGGGGGGCGATCTCATTACCATGCCAGACGCGGAGAGCAAGCAAACGCCGGAAGGTCAGTAACGGCTCCAACCTGTTGTTTGTTACGCGGGGCAGACGTTTTTCGAACGTCGGCCCCTTTTTTTTTCGCCGCGTGTGGCGTAGCAGCAGAGTTGCCGGGCCCGGTACGTCGCTCGGTGCATGATTCTCGCTATTTTCGCAGATTTGAATTGCGTGCGGCGGGCGAGTGAGCGATAATCCAATCTTTCTTTTTAGGTTATTCAGCGGGAGTTCCTCATGTTATCTCGTCTAAGCTCCAGCGACGCGCACAAACGCCGGCAGTTTCGGCCAGGCGTCGAACTCCTGGAAAGTCGCGATGCGCCAACGGCGGCGCCGGGCAATGACCTGCTCTTCAAGCCCTATCCGACGGCCAACGTATTCCAACTGCATAGCAATCCAGGCGCGAACCACGTCATCTATCTGGATTACGATGGCGAAACGGTCGCCGGCACGCAATGGAACACGGATGCCAACGGCGGCCAGCCGTTCACCGTCGAGGCCTGGAGCATGGATAATGACCGTACGACGCTCACGGCGGCGGAACGGACCAAGATCATCGATATGTGGCGCATGGTGGCCGAGGATTTCATCCCGTTCAACATCGACGTGACTACGCAGAACCCAGGGCTGGAGGCCTTGCGAAAAACCAGCGCCGCCGACCTGAAATGGGGCATGCACGTCATTCTGGGCCCGGTCCCGTCGGTTTCCAATGGCAGTTTTTTCAGCGGCGCCGGCGGCATCGCCTACTTGAACTCGTTCAACGACCCGATCGATACGCCCTGCTTCGTTTTCAATGGTGATAGCTCCGCGACACCGGAAGACTCGCTTCCCGTCTCGGTCAGCCATGAGGTTGGCCATACTTTCGGCCTCACCCACGACGGCACCGCCAGCGCGGGCTACTACAGCGGACACGGGTCCGGCAATACGGGGTGGGGGCCCATCATGGGCGCGCCCTTCGGCATCAACGTTACCCAGTGGAGCCGAAATACCTACCCCGGCGCCAACAACGCCCAGGACGACTTGCAAATCATCGTTACCGGGCACGGATTCGGGTATCGCGCCGACGACTATGGTAATACCGCAGGCACAGCCAAGGCGTTGAATACCGGCCTGCAAGCCACGCTCAATACCACATACGGCATCATCGGTAAGAACACCGACGTCGACTACTTTGCCTTTTTTGCAGACCCCGGGCCCATCGACATCAAGATCGATCAACTCATGATCGGCCCTAATCTGGATATCAAAGCCGACCTTTATTCTCCGAGCGGCGCATTGTTGTCTTCGAGCAATCCGCTCAACGAATTGTACGCCAAGTTCGCCCTGAACGTGCCGGTGGCGGGGCGCTACACCATCAAGGTCGTCGGCACCGGCCTGGCGCCAGTTTTACCGACCGGGTACCCCACTTACGGCAGCATGGGGAACTATCAGATCAGCGGCAAAGTGACGCCGATGTCGGCGACCGGCGCGTCTTTCCGCAGCACCAATCCGGCACGTTGGGCCTATGCCGCCGGCGTCTACAGCGGCTACATCACCATCGCCAATATTACCCAGGCAAGCTTCACCGGCACATTCACGATCGTGCTGACGTTGCCAGACGCTTCGGTCAAAGTGCTCTCCCCCGGCATGAACCAATCGGGCAATAAGGTCACGATCACGTATACCGGCTCGCTCGTTCCGAACCAGCCGTTGCGTTTGTATTTGCGGCTGACGAATCCGCTCCATTTCGTGCTCGGCACCGGTTACAACACGTTTGTGACGAGTATCACGTCCAAGAATTGATTCCGCGCGAGCCGCCAAAAAAGCGATCATCTACCAGCCCCACGCGCTAGCGTGGGGTTTTGCATTGCGGGAATGGAACGCCTCACGCTCACGCAAAGGGCTAGTAGAGGTTTGGCATCATCGTTTGCCAAGCTCAGTTCACCGCGGCGGCGATGGAAATTGTGTGATGGTAGAAAAAGCTCCCCAGATTGGACCGGAGCGGGTTCAGGAACTTGACGCCGACGGTGAGGGCGGTGTTCCCCGCCACGCCGCCGATCTTGATGTAAGGAACGCCGCTCTTGGTCTTGCCTGTCGCATTCGTCAACTTCACGCCAGCGGGCAGGCTGGGAAAGAGCAGGTACAACGGACCGGCAAGTGCGCTCGGGCTATAGTTTACGACCGAGAGATTGCCGAGGAAAAGCCCTGTGCTGGCCTGATAGACAAAACGCAACGGCGAGTAGGCGACGACGTGCGGCGCGCTGAGACTACCCGCCTTGATCATCACCCAGGAATCGTAAATGCTGTCAGAAGCGTCCTCAATCGCAAGTTTGATGTTGTAGGTTCTCCCTGGGGTAACCGCGAGGCTTACCGTCAGGACCTTCGTGAAGCCGTCCATCTGCGTATCGTAGGCAGTCGGGTTCGTGTTGTTGTCTACGTAATACTTGGAGTTCGTAAAGTCGTTGACGTTATTGATCGACACCGCTTGATTGGTGCCCGGTACCAGGGCGACGTTTTTGCCATCCAGGAAAAAGGCGAACACGTCGTTGATGCTGTTGACGAATTCGGGGTACTCGTCGGAGCCAAAAACATACTGGAAGGAGAGGATGCTTCCTTTTGGCACGAAGTTGAACTGAAGGACCGAGGCGTCGTAGCCCAGCTGGGGGGCGATGATGGCGTCGAGTTGGGCGTCGCTGGCAGCGCCGGTGCCGGTGCCTGAGCTGCCGCTGCTGTTCGGTCCGGCAATCCCTGCGGCGCTGCCGCTGGACAGAATGATGCCAGCCTTGATGCCGGTGACGTTGCTGGTGTCGGTAAAGGTTCCAGAAGCCTGCGTGGCGCCCGTGTAGCTGATATTCTTCACAGTGATGCCGGCGCCGACCAGGTTCTGCACCATGGCCGCGGGGGTGGTTGCCGAGAGATCGGTGACCGTCCAGGCAGGGACGATGCGGTCCTCCAGTGTTTCCACCCGCGGCTGGAAACCGCGTGCGGCCGTGTCCGGTGCTGAAGACAGCGAATTACCGGTGAACCAACGACGTAGGCGAGAGAATAGCATGAGTTAGGCTCCGACAAGATTCTGGGACGTTTGCACCGCGCTGACGGTGCCAAGACCGGGCGAGTACGCAGTGCTTTGGCTGGTTGGAAATCAACCTAAGTAAGACTTCTGGATTTTAGACGAGCGCCGGCGGAGTTGGAAGCAGAATTCTAGCGAAAAAACAAAAAAAAGACTCATCCCTGGCATGCGCGGGAGCGTGTCAAGGTTGGTTGCAAGAATGCCGGGCAAACGACGGTATGTAGCATTTTGCGCCCGTACGTCCCGCGGACCTGATCCACTCGAGACGCAGAGGCGAAGTTTCGGTCTGGTTCAAAGGCGGCCGTGACGTGTAACACCGGTTCCGTGTGGGCGGCCGAGTCAGCATTTGTCCGCGCTGCCTCAAAAAAACCAAGGGATTTCTTAGGTGGCGATGGACTATGAGGGAGAAAGGCTGTTTCGGAGGTGGACGCGCGCATCCGCGTGCCAGCATTTTGCTTACCGCTTGTACGCCAAAGAGATAGAGCGAACGAGTTCTGTCACGACAAAATCATCGCCGTTGAGCCGCTTAGATTGTTGGTTTTGAACCAGGCCAGAACCAGCGCTGCAGGATTAGCGCTCCAAGGATTTCATGCGGTCGGAAAAATCGTTTTACTTTGTAATACGATTGGTGCCCCTACCCCCCCCCCTCTCTTGAGAAATCAACAAATTCCGTGTCATAACCGATTGAATTCAAATCAGTTAGGTTGAGGCAGTGATTTCCACATGTGAGTCCTTAGATCCTTGCCACCGCTATAGTATCAGTAGGAGAATTCGAGGCCCAGGTTTAGCATGTGTGCGTAGAACGTGGATTGCCGAAAGGTCGGTGGGCCGGGCAGAGCGGGCGGAATCGCGTTGCCGGCCAGGAGCGGTTGGATGTTGATGATGCGATCCATTTGATCGCCGGGCCGTACGGTCCGGTTGAGGTAGAGGAATGCATATCCTACCTGGAAGCGCAGGCGTTCGGTGATATCGAAGTTGAGTTTGGTCCCGGCTTCCCAGGCCATCGCCAGTTGGGTGGTGCGGTAGTTTCCGACGTTCGACGGCTGGGCGTACAGGCCAGTGCTGTCGTCGGTCACCGTGCCGCCGAAGACCAGATCGGTCTGCCGCGTCAGGCCGTTGATCTTGATGGTCTGGTAGTTCGGTCCGATGGCGACTTTGCCGCCCAGGTCCCAGGAGAATCGGCCGAGAGTGTAGCGATACTCGGCGCCGAGTTGGCCGCCGAAGAACTGGTTGTAGGTGGTGAAGGTGTCGGAGATTGCGGTGTCGAAGCCGATGCCGCCGACGCCGGTGATGGTGTCGTCGCTGTAGTAGCGTTCATCGAGGCGAAGCCAGCGGATGCCGGCAAAAATTGCCAGATGCGCCCCTTCGGCGTGGACTGAGCTGTGCCACTTCAGATTCATGTCTGCGCCCATGAAGCGGCTGCGGACCGAATCAAAAACGCTGGCGCGCGTCAGGCCTGGAAGCGAGCGTGGGTCAGCATCTTCAGTCACGAAGCCCGGATTGAAGTACGGTCGGGCGATCAATGGCACGCCGACGCTATCCGAGTCAAACGCCTTAAACAGGGACCGTTGTTCCATCACGAAGAATTCACCGTCAAGGCTGAGGATCTCCGGATCGCGCAGCCAATAGGTGAATTTGGTACGGAATGCGGAGGAAAGTCCCGGTTCGCGTGGGCCACTGGAGAGAACTCGCGTCCCCGCTTGATCGACAGCTCCGGGGACCAGATCCGCGGGGCTTCCCGTGGTGGTCAGCACCGGAAAGTTGCCGGGGCGGAACCACATGAATGTGTAACCGAACAACAGTTGGAAACGCTGCGGCCGATATGGGTACGGATCAGCCGAGAAAGCATTGGGAGCGCCATCGTCCTTGATCGAGAACGGTGAATCCGGCTCCTTTGAGCGCTGGGCGGGATTCGGAAATTCCGCAGGCTGGCCTAAGAGTGCAGGATTCCCGCCAAAGGCCCCTGGTGGCATCCCGCCCCCCATGGGCATCCCCGGTAGTCCCCCTGGCGGCATGCCGAAGCCACCCCCGGGCGGCACTCCCATGCTTCCGGGTGGCGGGAACTGTGCGTGCGCAGAAGAAAGCATACCCCCCAGATACGCCAAACTTCCTGCCAACAGTCCGAAAGCCTTCCGCCATTTTCGCATGGTTGTCACTCCGTCCGGATCGCCGCTTCCAGCCCGTCCGCCTTTTCCCAGGGTCCCTAGGCGCAGCACGGGAGCAAATCTTCCATGTGCAATACATCGGCGGAACAATCCACAAGCTTGAACTATTCGGCAAAACCCGCCCCTTCGGCAAAGTCGGGCTGTCTTTTTTGCCAAACGGGACGAAATCGGTTAAAGTAACGAGCGGGTTTCGCCGACGGGTTGAAACTTCCCTCGACAGCCCCTGGTAATTCGTCGTAAGGTGGTTGAAACGCCCGACAACTCAATGAGGAGTCCCCATGCGTCGTGCCTGGCTCTGTCTGCTGTGCCTGCCGGTTTTGTTTCTCATGGCGCCCGCGGCGTGCGCCCAGGCCAAGGCTGCCGATACTCCGACCATCGTGGTTCGGGTCGCCTCGCTCAACGGGCTACTGCAGAACCTCAATCTTGTGGTAAAGCTCGTTGGGCAGGAGGAAGCTGCCCACCAGATCGAAGGACTGGTCAAAAGCAAGATCGGTAAAAAGGGGCTCGAAGGTATCGACCCCGCTCGACCCATCGGCGCCTACCTCCGCTTCGGCAAGGCGCTCGATGAAGTCAGTGGCGCCATCCTTATTCCGATGGCCGACGAGAAAACTTTCCTCACGCTGCTCGACAACCTCAGCATCACCTACGTCAAGGACAAGGCTGGCATTTACACACACAAGACCAACCAGAACATGGATGTCTACTTTCGTTTCGCACACAAATACTTGTACATCACCTCTATCAACACTGAGAGCATTCTCGATAAAAACCTGCCGGACCCGGCGAAAGCGCTGGCGATCGCGAACAGCGGAACCCTTTCGATCGTCGCGCGCATCGACCAAATTCCCAATGATGTCAAGCTGATCGCCGTGACGCAGCTCGAGGAGGTCATTCTCGCTGCTGAGAAGAAGCCACAGCCCGGCGAGACCAAGATTCAGGCCGCGTTCCGTGTCGCTCTCTTGCGTGACGTTAACAAGCTCGGCGCCAGTTTGCTGCGCGAGGCTGGCGAGATACGCTTCGACCTCGATATTGATCAAAAGCGCAAAGAGCTGACCGTCAACCTTGCCGTCGCCGGCAAGGCGGGAAGCGACCTGGCGAAAACGATCCAAAATATCGGCACGCTCAAGAGTCCCCTGGCTGGCATGCTGAAGAACGACCTTGCCTTCCAGGGCGCTGTCCACTTCGCGTTGCCCGACGAACTCAACGCGGCTTTCGGCAAAGTCATCGACGAGGTTTCCCAGAAGAGTCTGGACGGAATTCAGGACCCGGCCAAGAAGAAACAGGCCGAGACGCTTTTCAAGGCCTTGTTGCCGACTGCAAAGTCGGGCGAGTTTCAGGTTGTCGCTGCGGTGCTCGGTCCGAAGGACGACCGTTACACCTTCGTCGGCGCAGTGAAATTGAAGGATGGCGCCAAGTTAGGCTCTACCGTTCATGCTTTGGTCAAAGACGCGCTCAGCGACATTCCGCCGGCCGAGCGTGGCAAGATTCATCTCGATTTCGACAACGTCGGCGCGATCAAGATTCACAAGTTCCAGCTTCCCAAGGACGCCAATACGGACCAGCTGCTCGAACAGATCGCGGGCGACGATCATCTTTACGTGGCGTTTCGCGACGATGCGCTATTCCTGGCGCTGGGTAAGGATGCGCTCGCCAGTCTGAAGGCCGCCGTCGCCAAGACTCAGAGTGGCGACAGTTTGCCCCTCGTCTTTGACTTTGACGTGGCCCGTATGGCCCGCCTAATGGCCAAGAACCAGGAACAGAAGGATTTAGCCAACAAGCTGTTCCCCTCCGGGAAGACCAGCAGGGTTGCCGTCACGGTTTCCGGCGGCAGCCGCTTGACGGCGCGCCTGGAGATGCAGCTCAATTTGCTCGAGTTCCTGGTGAAGCTACAGGAAAAGAAGGAGTAGCGAAGGACATTCGTTCAGCATCGCTAGGAGAATAACTTCCGGAAGTCGCCTCTTGCGGCTTTTCGTTCGGGCGTCGCCTTGAAAGCGGCAATTTGTCAAATCACGCCGGCGCCCAGTAATCGCCTAGCCCCTTCATGCCGATCCTGCGAAACAGGTCGGCGAACAACGCCTGGAACGGCTCGATCAGCGAACGGCGCACTGGTCCGATCCACGGCAGGAAAATACCCAGGCCGATGCCGACGAGCAACCAGCAAAAGACCGCGAGCAACGACCAGAGCAGGAGAAACCCAAAGCCTCCCTGGGAGCCGAAAGTCAGATGCCACAGGGCGTGCGGCAGCAATTCGAAAAGAAGAAATATTGCTGCAAGTGTTGCGCTACCTGCGAAACCCGCGAAGGTGCCGGCGATGATGCCCCAGGGGATATCAAGTGTTCCGCCGCCGCGTTTGACGATGAAGACAGCGCCAAAGATCGCACCGAGCCAGAACGTCCACAGGACGAACCAGCGGATGAAGTAACTCACAAAGTAGTGGCGAAAATCGGCCATGCCGATCTCGTCCTTGCTTCCCGTCTGAAAAAGGCCGGCCGAGAGCTTCTCTTCCGTGCCGCCGAGAATCTTCAGCCATGGTAGATGCAACCAGCCGCCGAATCCTGCGGAAGGGCTATCGGGCCCGGGTTCGAATTTCAGTTTTTCGGCCGCGGAGGCCACGACGCTGGAGCGCCCCCAGCAATCGACAATCGGGATGAGCAAAACGCGCAGAGCCAGGCATACCAAGAGCGTCGTCATCAGCGCCGGCACGAATTTGATGGAGCCTGGTTCGAGCGGGGCTGGGGCCGGCGGCGCTACCGTTGCAGCAGGAATTGGCGCCGGCGGCGCAGGCGTGGCCGACGGAGTAGGCGCGGGCGCTTTCGGTCTTGCCGGCGCCGCGGGTGCGCCGGCTACATCGACCACTACCTTCAGCGTCAGCTTCTGCCCGCCGTTGGCGATGATGCTCACCTTGCCGTCGCCGCTTGGTCCGAGGTTCCAAGAACTGGTGTCGATCTCAACCGGGATCGCGACATGCTGCGGACCACTAACTTGTGTCAGCGGCAGCTTGAGCCATGGGCTGTCAGCGGTCATGGTGGCGTAGACCCATTTCTTGGCGGCGGTTTGCAACGTCACCTGGGCCCGCGCGGTTTCCCTGTATTTGCAGCTCAGGCGGATCTCGGGCTTGGAGAGTTGGACCACTGGCGGCTTCGAGACCCCCATGCCCTCGAAGAATTGTTGTACGCCTGCGACACCCTTGATCGGCGTGCCGCGCACGGGGTAGAGCCAGCCGTTGAGTTCGAACCAGCGTTGCACGTCGCCGCTTTCGAGGACGGGAACGGCCGCCTTGGGGGCGGCGCGCATCTTCTCCGCCATCTCACGCTGCGCCGTGACGCCTTGAAACGGCGCCTTGGCATAGGGCTGAGCGGTCAGATCCATGCGCAAGGGAACCTCAACGACGCCGCCATTGGTAACGACTGTCAGACGGGCGCCATAGGACTGGCCGGCCGCCTGTCCCTTGGTATTGACGGTCAGCTTGAAGGCCTGCTCCCTGGCTGTGCTGATCTCGACTTCATGCACGCCGGGTTTGGTCCCTAGGGTTAGCCAGTCCTGCCCCTCGCTGATGGTGATCGTCCCCTGGAGCATTCCCTGCCCTTGATTGGTGATTGTGAGCGGGAGCGTCTTGGTGTCGCCTACGACGATCTTGCCCAACAAGATTCGCCGCGGGTTTAGGTCCACCTTGGGCGTGGCCGTGCGCGTGCCGGGAAGTGCCGTCAAAAAGGTTGTCAGCCCGATATCGGGGTTCGCCTGGGCTTTCGCGTCGTTGGCGGCGCGAACGAGATCGACGCGATTGCAGGCCGTGAAGAAACGCGCGAATTCACCGCGCATCAATAGATTGCGTGCTGCCAACCACTCTTCTTGGCACCCTTGAGCAAGTTCATCAAATGTTTTGCAGCGGCGGCCGGACGGAAAGGTAAACTCGTTGGGCAAACGAAGTACAGCTGCATTTTGCTGGGCCTGGAGGACAACCCCGTCAAAATAACAGTAGGCGGCATACTCAGGATTGAAGTGCTTGCACCGCGGGCAAACTTGGACCGGCATACACGTCCCGCACTTTCGGTTGACCGTCCTCGGATCGGGTGTGCGGTTAGTGTACCAATTCAGTAGTCAGTGGTCAGTGGTCAGTTATTCGAGAATACGCGCTTTGTATACCCTACACGGCGCCCTGATTCCTAGTCCAGAGCGTACGGCATGATTGCCGTCGTGCGGTTCTGGATCCAGGGGTACGGGCTGAGGTCACGCGAATAGTGCGGGCCGAATGGCGTCACGATCACGCGAGGCACGAAGCGCCCGCGCGGGCCGACAGCGTAATGCTGCCAGACGTCGCGCGTGTCCTGGCGCAGCAGCGGGATAATCTGAGTTTCAGTCTGCTTCTTCGGAGCCGGCAGTTTCTCGGCATCGGGCTGCTTTTGAGCCTCATCCGCGCAGATCGGGGCGTGCATCAGGATGAGAACAGAAATGGCCAGCATCACACGCAACATGGCAGAGCCCTCAAGGTCACTGGAGTTGAGTTACCTCCTCAAGCGTAGGTTAGCCGACGTCCAGTTGAGGCAGACGCATCGCAACCTCGTACTGACCGAATCGCCAGACGCCGGTACAACCCGTACAACCGTTACAATCGTAGCGATTGGCACAAACTAGAACCCCACGCTTACGCGTGGGGCTTTTAGAGGTAACGATACCGATCACTTTTCACTAGCGGCTGACTTTCCGCGGCGCCGGTGCAATTGGCTCCTCGCCATACGCGGGATAGACCACGCGCGGAGCCGGGAGCGAAGTCGCACGTTGCGCCGTTGGGAGCCCAACGGGCAACACGCCGCCGGTCGTCTCACTTGGCAATGACACGAGCCGTCCGTCCACCGGCAGGACGCCCGGCGCCGGAGTCGTCTTGCTGCTCGGCATCGGCACCAGGATGCGCGGGTTGCCGTCGTAGTGGAACGTGCCGTCGTCGTTCGCCGGTCGCGCGGACGAATACACTGGAGCCAGAGGGGCTTGATACGATGCAACGCTCGGCATCACGGGAGCGACATCGCCGGCGCACGGATAGTTGTAGTAGTTGCTGTAGTAATTCGGCTGGTAATAATACGACGGATAGTAGTACGGCCTATAGTATCCTGCATAGTACGGTCTGCCGTAGAAGCCGACGGATAGGAACGGCCGACCGTAATAGCCGCCGTAGTACGACCTGCCGTAATACCCACCGTAGTAGGCTCTGCCGTAGTATCCGCCGCCGTAACCGCCCCGCCGATGGACGAGGAAGGTGTCGGTGCCGCCATCAACGCTGGCATGCGCCGCCGGTCCGCCGAGTCGAACAGTGTCGTTCGCCCAGGCTGCCTCGCTCATCACCAGAATCGCTCCGGCGGCAAGCGCGGCCCACATCAGATTTCGCATGGTCATGCCCTCCAATGAAATTGCCCAACTCCCCGCTACATCCTTGCCAGACAGCGACCTCCGCGGATTCGCCATCTCATTTTCCATTCTAACCAGGCCGCCACGCCTGTCAATTCGGGGAATTGGACTTGCCGAATTATTCGTCCCTTGGCATAAGTGCGCTCAGGCCGCTTGCGGCCTGGCGCTCGCTGCTGGACACGCGACCCCCAGGCCGCCAACGGTCGGAGGACCGAGCCATGCCTCGCTGGGTTTCCGCAGCGCTCATACTGACTTCGTGCACGACTCTCGCCGGCTGCAATCGCCAGGACACCGAATGTCTTTCACGCATTGGCCGAAAGGTCACGGCACACGCCAAGAACAGCGTCGGCGATGTGGGCGGAAAACTTGATCTCCCGCGGACCGGCCGGCGCGATTTGACATTGCAGGAGAAAATCCACGACCGGCTCCGTTTTGAGAACACGTTGATTGATGTGAACTTTGAGGTGACCGTCAAGGACAAGGAAGTGGAGCTTAAGGGGACCGTCAATCAGGCCGCGCAGCGACAGCGCGCCATCGAGTTGGCGGAAACCCTTGCCGGGGTCGAGAAGGTAACCAATTCCATTCAGATTCGCGAAGATGCCGAGGCGCCGAAGTAAATACACATCGTCTTTCCGCGGCCAGAAATACAATAAACACGACAAGTGCGGCGGGGGCGTCAGCCCCCTTCTTTGTTGTTTATGCACCGGGGGCTGACGTCCTCTGTTCGCCAATCATCCCTGGAATGTTTCCATGAAAATCGGCATCGCAGGCTTCTCCAGCTCGGGCAAGAGCACCGTCTTCCACTGGCTCACGGGGGACGCGCCCGATCTGTCACGCGCCCAACAAGGGCAGGTCGGCAACCCGGCCGTCCCGGATCCGCGCCTCGGCTACCTCGCGTCGCTTTTCAATCCCAAGAAGACTACAGCCACGCGCATGGAGATTCTCGACACCCCTGGGCTGCATCCGACCGAACGACGCGACAATCCGCGCCGGCTCGGTATTCTCCGCGACGCCAACGGCCTTCTCATCGTGCTCAACGGCTTCTCGGGCGATGGTCTCACCGACGAGCTGCGCCGCTTTCGCGAAGAGCTGATCTTCGCCGATCTTGAAATCGTCACCAACCGAATCGACAAGCTCAAGGACCTCGGCAAGAAAACCAAGCCGGCTAAACAACGCGAGATCGAAGAAGCGGAGATGGCACTGGTACAGCGCATTGCCGACTGCCTCGAAAAAGGAGAAGGCGCCGCCGCGGCCCATCTCAAGCCCGACGAGGAGAAGGCCGTCCGCAGTTTCCAATTGCTCACGCTCAAGCCGGAGTTGGTTTTCGTGAACATCGCCGAAGACCGCATCGGCAAACCATTGCCAGAGGAGCTATTGAAAGTTGCCCCGACCGCAATTCAGGCCCCCGCGAAACTGGAAATGGAGCTGGCCGAGCTGTCAGACGAGGATCGCAAGGCGTTTATGCAGGACTTGAACCTGACCGATTTCTCGAAGGACGAGACCTTACACAAGATTTTCGCGGGCATGGGCCAAATCGTTTTCTTCACCGTGGGCGAGGACGAATGCCGCTCCTGGGCGATTCCCAAAGGAGCTACGTCGCAGCAAGGCGCCGGCCAAATTCACACCGATCTCGAGCGCGGTTTTGTGCGCGCCGAAGTGGTTAGCTATGATGACTTCAAAAAGCATGGCTCCATGAAAGAAGCCAAGCTCCACGGCGTTTATCGGCTTGAGAGCAAGACGTACGTGGTAAACGACGGGGATATCATGCACATCTTGGCATCGACATGACGGTTTACGTTGAGCGTTCGCGCGAAACGATCATGCACCGCATGTTCAGCGCGAATGCTGAACGTAAACAGATACCAGTCACCCCACTACCTGCACCGTGCCGGTTGCCCCGTCAATGCGCAATCGCTGCCCCGTCTTGATGTGGCGATGCACATCCGCAATCCCGGCAACCGCCGGCAGCCCGAACTCGCGCGCAACAATGGCGCCGTGCGACAGCATGCCGCCCGTCTCCATCACCAACCCACGCGCTTGAACGAACAGTGGCACCCAGGCCGGGTCAGTCGAGGGGCACACCAGAATGTAGGGCTCCTGCGGCATCTGGGCGCCGGCCGGATCGTCCAGGACCCACGCGAGCGCTTCGACCACACCTGCCGACAACGGCACACCTTGCATGATGCCGCCTCCTTCCAGCACCGGCGCACGGCCCAGGGCTTCCAGGTCGTCGCTGAAAATCACGGTCGGAACTTGCAAGCTCAGAGCTATCACGCGATTGCGTCGATTGATTGCGATGAGATCGAGGAACTCCCCCCGGCCCATCGCCGTGTTGGTCGGTTCAACCAGTTCTCCCAGGTCGCGGAGGTTCAAGAAGAAGATGCCCCCATCCAGTTGATAGCGACGATCCAACTCAACGAGGGCTCGGCGGATCAAGGCATAGCCGCGCATCAAGTGATGTTTGGCCGATTCGCGTAAGGCCATGTACGACTGCAAGCGGAGTAGTTCCGTTTCCACGGCGGGGCGCTGGCCGGGCAAAAGGCGTGCGTCATCGGCGAGCTTCAACCAGGCGATGCGCCAGGCTTCGTCGCGATCGCCAACCACCCGATTCTGAAGTCCCGTCGCTTGCGCCCCGGGCTGGTTGGATACGTCGATCATGCGGTCGAGCGAGGTAGAGTCTTCTGACCAGCGCGGGCGAGCCAATTCCATCTCCTGGCTGCCGCGATGTCCGAACCGGCGCAGGAACTCTTCCTTAGACAAGCGTTTTTCTTGCAAGGCACGTACTCCGGCAGGGAGGTCGGAATGCTCGTCGGGATGCACCCCCATCATCAATTCGCGCAATGCGGCTTGCGCTTTCTGCATACCGTGGGCCATTGCCTCCGCGGGTTTAACGTCTGCCGGCTTCAATCGTGCCGCGAACGCACGCTCGAGGTTGCCGAGCAGCAGTGCCGTCAGCGCTGTCGGCTTCAAGCTGTGCCGGGCGAAGTCGAAGAGAGTCAAATGAATCCATTCGTTCATCCGTTGCAGAATCTCTTTGTTCGACAACGTTCCGAGATCGTCGCGCTCGGCCTTCTCGATCTCGGCAAGGTAGCGTGGCACGATCACTTTCGTGAAGTCGTCAGCAAAGGTGCGAATCAACTGTTGCTGTTTGACCTGCGACCACCACATTTTGATGAAGAGCAGCGGGACCTTGATGAAGAACAGCATCCCTGCCCGGCGTGGATTCAACGTAGCCTGGGGATAAAGGGCCTTGCTGGGATCTTTCTTCAGCATCGCGAAATTGTGCTCGAACGGCAGATTCTGGTACTGCATGCGCGGCTCGCGGCTCAGGTTGCAATAGGGCCGCCCGCAGATGAGATCGAACATACCGATCTCGTCCAGTGCAGGGTCTGGATCGAAGCCCAGATCACGATACATCTGCCCGAAGCCCCCTTTACCTGACATGAATTGCCGGACGATCGCCCACGTCATCGGCATCGGTTCGGGGAGAATCTCGCTCAAGTTGAATCGGCTCCAGACAGTGCCGCCGGGTTCGGCCATCGCCTTCAGATTGGCCACTTCGTGGGCGCGCATTTTCTCTTGGTCCACCGTGGACACAGCGCCGGCGGACGCTGCCGAAAACTTGATCGTCCGGGCTTGCAAGAGAAAAAACTGTGCCTGCGACAGCGCCCATTCGATATCGCAGGGAACCTTGTAGTACGCCTCCACGCGCTGGCCGAGCTGCGCTAGCTCGCGCACCTGGGCATCGCTCAGCGAAGCGTCGTCGCTTCCGCCGGTCTGACCGCGCCCATCTTCAGCCAGCGTTGCGACGCGAGAGTCCTTTCGCGAAATCACGCGTTCTACGAGGGTCAGGTCCGCTTTGTCCAGCACGAAGCGATCCGGTGTCACTTTGCCCAGGACGATGGCTTCGCCCAAGCCGAACGCGGATTCGATGATGATGTTCGGCGCTTGATTGACCGGGTTTGCAGTGAAGAGAACGCCGGAGACTTCAGAGGGGCACATCATCTGCACATTGACTGCGGTGCCGAGGAGGCCATCGATCTTGTGATGCTTGCGATAGGTGAGTGCTCGTTCGCTGTGCCATGACTCGAAGACAGCATTGATAGCGGCGCGCAGCATGGTCCATGGGTCAGTAGGGAATTCGCGTCCCGTGTTGCTGCGGTAGGTTTCGCGGAGATGCTTGCACATTCTCTCGAGGTGGACCGCATCGCCGCCTTCGGCGCTCGATAGGTCGGTTGGCTGAGCGATGCCGCCGACGGTGCGGGCAAACATTTCGCTACAGTGAAGGTAGGCCTCCCAGGCGCCGCGAGGGTTACCGGTGCGTTCAGCCATGGCGCGGACGCAATCGGGATTGAGGCCAACGTTTAGCAGCGTATCCATCATGCCGGGCATCGACTGAGCGGCCCCGGACCGCACCGCGACCAGAAGCGGCTGCCTGCCGACGCCGAATGTGCGCCCCGACAATTCTTCGAGGCGCCGTAAGCTCGCACGCAAATCGGTTTCGAGCCCCTCGGGCCAACGGCGATCGTGCTGGTAGTAATATTCACAACATTCGGTCGAGATGGTGAAACCGGGGGGCACGTTGAGGCCGGCCCGGGTCATGTCGGCGAGACTGGCCCCTTTGCCGCCGATGAGGTGCTTGATCTCGCTTGAACCGTCGGCCTGGCCGGCTCCGAAGAAATAGATCGAACGTTGGGTCATGAACAAGTCAGTGGCTAGGGGTGAGTGGCTAGTTGGGGGAGAGGGCGAGCCACGATGGGGCTATTCTAGGGATTCGCTGGAATTTGCGTTTAGCGCTGCCGTGGCGTCAAGTGGGGCGCCAAACGCCAGCGGCGAGTCACGCCACAATCTCGTCAATCACATGCCCATGCACGTCGGTGAGCCGGCGGTCGATGCCGTTGTGGCGGAACGTTAATCGCGTATGATCGATGCCCAAAAGGTGCAGGATCGTGGCATGAACGTCGTAGCAGTATGTCGGGTGCTCGGCTGCGCGGAAGGACCACTCATCACTGGCCCCGTAGGTGACACCCCCTTTGGTGCCGCCGCCTGCGAGCCAGGTCGTGAAGGTGAACGGATTATGATCGCGGCCCAAGCTTCCCTGGCTGCACGGCATGCGGCCAAACTCCGTTGTCCACATCACGATTGTGTCTTCCAGCAAGCCGCGGCGTTTCAAGTCCTTGATAAGCGCAGCCGTCGGGCGATCCATGCTGGTGCCCATGTCGTAGTGGTCGCGCTCGAGATGTTCGTGTGAATCCCAGTTGCGGCGAGGGAAGCCGTTGTCGGCGCCGGACCAGACTTGCACGAAGCGCACGCCACGCTCCAGCAGGCGGCGTGCGATCAGGCAATGCCGGCCGAATTCTGCGGTAATCGGCTGATCGAGGCCGTAGAGGTGGTGCGTCTCCTGCGTCTCGTTAGCGATATCTAGCACTTCTGGCGCACTGAGCTGTAAGCGGGCAGCCAACTCATAGGTTTGGATGCGGCCTTCCAGACGTGAATCGCCGGGGCGCGTCTCCTGGTGGCGTCGGTTCATTTCTTGCAGCAAGCGCAAACCGTCACGTTCACTTTCGGGTGTGATGTATTGGTTGGGCCCGGGGAAAAGATCGAAGATGGGGTTGCGATCGCTAGGACGAATCGTGGTGCCCTGCGCGCCGGCGGGGAGGAAGGCACTGGACCAGTTGGCGGGGCCGTTGGGGGCAAAGCCGCGAGAATCGGGGATGACGACGAACGCAGGCAGGTTTTCGGTCATGCTGCCGAGCCCGTAGTTGATCCACGCGCCCATGGCCGGGTACCCGGGGAGGACGAACCCGGTGTTCTGCATGAACGTCGCGGGACCGTGGACATTGGAGCGGGCCACCATGGACGGAATGAACGCGATGTCATCGACGCAGGAGGCGATGTGCGGCAACAGATTGCTGATCCACTTGCCCGACTGTCCGTGCTGCCGCCAGCGCCAGGGCGATTGCATGACGTGGCCCGGATTCGATTGAAACAGCTCCACGCGCCCGCTGGGATCGAATGGCTGACCATTGCGCTGGATGAGCATCGGTTTGTAGTCAAAGGTATCGCACTGGCTAGCCGCACCGGACATGAAGAGTTGGACAACGCGCTTGGCTTTGGCGGGATGGTGGAGTCCGTCCTGGCGAGCGGCCGGCGTGGGCCGGCTGGTGCCTTGCGCAAGCAGCCCGTCGTCGCCCAAGAGGGCCGCGAGGGCAACCCCCCCAAGGCCGCCGCCGTAGTGCCAGAGAAAATCGCGACGCGACAGGTTGCTTTGCCCCATGGGATTCCTCGCGAACGCTTGTCTTTCCGGCGGGTCTCGCTTGATTGGCTCAAAAGCGTTTATTTCTTCAAGGGGAGTAAATCGATGCGTCGGAAGAACACCTCGGCGCCTTCTGACTGGAACAGGATCTTCCCCCTGGTGTGGCTGGCGTTGGTGCCGGCGTTGACGACTATGCCGTTGAGGATGTTGGTGATCTTGTCGCCGTCGCAGATGCATTCGAGCGTATTCCACTCGCCAGCTACTTTTTCGACGTCGTGTTTGCCGCGGAAGCCTTTGATATCCTTCCACTCGGGATCGCGGGCAAACCAATTGATGCGTCCGCCGGTGAATTCCTTGGGCTTGGCCTTGGGGTTGTAGTACCACTGACCGCCGCGCAGTTCGGCGGTTGCGGTGAGCTTGGGTCGGCCTTTGCCGCCGACGAGGATGAAGTCGCCGGTGCCGCCTTCGATCATTTGGCATTCGATGGATTCCATCCAGGGCCCGCTGGGTCTTCCAGCCTTGTTGTAGCTCGACCCGCCGTCTTCGCCGACGCAGTGGAGGAGGATGCCGCTATCCATGGTCGCCTTTGCGCGGCCGCCCCAGGTTCTCGTGCCCCACTTGAACTCGACGAAGAGGTGATAGTTTTCAAATTCCTTTTCCGTTGTGAAACAACCATAGATTTCACCGGAGACGCAGATGGCGCCGTCCTTGATAGTGAATACCTCCTTTTCGTCCTTGTTCTTGCCGATACCCTGAAGGTAGGTGTAGAAGTTGGCGAGGTCTTTACCGTTGAAGAGCTTGATCGGTTTGGTGACCGGCTCAGCCGCGACCTGTGACACGCAAACCGCGACCACGAATCCGGCGATAGTGAACAGACGCAACATGACATTCTCCGAAAAGTGATGGTAGCAAGTTTGCGTTTAGCGCCCGCATGGTGCCAAGTAGGCGCTAAACGTAAGCGGTGATTACTTTTCCTGCCAGCGTTTCCACGCCAATCCCGGCTGATCGACGCGGAACTGCACGAGCCGCTGTTTGGTGACTTCAGTCACGTAGACCGTTTTGCCGTCCTTGCCGCCAAAGCAGAGATTGCTCGGTTGTTTGCCGAGGACGTCGATCTCGCGCAGGATTTCACCCTTGGGCGAGAGGACGGCGACGGTTCCCTTGCCATAGCGGGTGATGTAGAGATTGCCAGCTGTGTCGCAGCGCATGCCGTCAAAGCCGTGGTCGTCGAATTTCTTGAGGAGTTTCTTGTCGCCGAGGGTGCCATCGGTTTTGATGGGGAAGGCCCAGACATTGCGTTGCACGCTTTCGTTGACGTAGAGTGTCTTGCCGTCGGGGCTGACCTCGATGCCGTTGGTGGTCCCCATGTTCTTGGCCACGAGTTGGGTTTTGCCTTTCTTGTCGATGCGCCAGAGTTGGCCTGTGTTCTTGGTCCAGTTCGGGTCGCTGGCGTAGAGGGTGCCATCGGGGGCGATGGCGAGGTCGTTGGGTTGATTCATCTTCGGCTCAAAGGCGAAGACGGTCATTTCCTTGGTCTTGATGCTGATCTTCCAGACCTTGTGTTCCATATAGTCGGCGACGTACATGAAACCCTTCTTGTCGAAGACGATACCGTTGCCAGTGCTCTTCCCGGGGAGCGTGACAAAAACTTCGGCCTTGCCGTCGGGTGTCACTTTGCCGATCGTTTGTTCCTTTTCGAAGTTGACGACATAGATGTTCCCTTCGGCGTCGCAATTGGGTCCTTCGATGCCGGGGGTGAAGCTCTTTTCGTCGGTGAACGGCTTGGAGACAAAGGGTTTGTCCTTGTCACCGGCGGTCATTCCGACGGGCAATAAAGCAAGAGTGCATGCGAGGACGGCAAGACGACGTAACATGATTTCTCCGGTCCGGGCGGGATATCGATACGGCGAGTGAAGGCTCCCGTTTATACCATATGCGAAAGGGACTTCCACAACAATCTGGCGAACGGCCAGCGTGAGCTGGCTGGTGAATGTGCCAGTTTGAATCGCGAATTGCACCAGCCGGCTAACTCCGTCCGTTCGCCAGGAGGTATTCCATGACACAACGATTTCAGGTAGTTGCCACCGATGCGCTTTCAGAGGTCGGTCCGGAAGGCAGGATACTCCACGATGTCGCCGACGTTACGCTTTTGCAAACCAACGACGAAGATGACGTCGCCGCGCGCGGCAATGGCGCCGATGTGCTGCTCGTCTACCATACGATCAAGCTGACCGAGCGCAGTATCGCGACGCTCAAGCAATGCCGGGCCATCGTCCGCTGCGGTGTCGGGTACGACAATATCGACATCGAGGCAGCTGGGAAGCGCGGCATCGTCGTCTGCAACGTCCCCGATTACGGCACCGAGGAAGTCGCCGATCACGCCCTGATGATGATGATCGCGATCGCCCGCCGGTTCGTCATCGTCAGCAACGCTCTTCGAGCTGGCATCTGGGAGCCGCAGCTCGCCGTCGGCACGCCGCGCTTGCGTGGGCGGACGCTTGGCATCCTTGGCTGCGGGCGCATAGGCAGCGCAATGGCGCTGCGTGGCAAGGCCCTCGGCATGCGCGTCGTCATCTACGATCCCTACAAGCCCGACGGGCTGGAAAAAGCCCTCGGCGTGGAGCGTTGCCATCGGCTCGAAGATTTCCTCAAGCAGTCGGAGTTCGTCAGCGTCCATTGCCCGTTGACCGCAGAGACGAAATACATCCTCAACGCGCAAACCATGGCGCTGTTGCCGAAAGGGGCGTATGTGGTCAATACCGCGCGCGGACCGTGCGTCGATCCGGATGGGTTGCTGCAAGCGCTGGATGCGGGGCACGTCGCGTATGCCGCCCTCGATGTGGTCGTGGCGGAGCCGCTCGACGATGAGCGCTTGCGCAATCATCCGCGCATCGTGTTGACGCCGCACACGGCATACTATTCGGTGGAGGGATTCCAGGAGATGCGTTCGAAGGGGGCAGAGGAGGCACGCCGGGTGCTAGTGGGAGAGCGTGCACGGAACCCGGTGAACTTATCCGTGCTCACCAAGCCGCGCTGTACCGTTTGAGGGATTGCCGCGGAAAGTGGTCCGGCCGGCGGTTTCGTGCCTTTCTGCGCGCGAAACCGTCGAGCCGATCAACCTTCGTAATAATTTATCATGTGCATCCGGTATGGTTTCGTTTGGACCGCGGTTTCACGTTGAACAGCCCGAAGATCTCTTCTTCGTCGAGCCCCAGCGACCGCGGCGGGCCGTTTTGGCCCAGCATCTCCTCAAAGAGTTGCCGTTTCTTTTCCAGCACCTCGGCAATGCGTTCCTCGATGGTGTTTTGGCAGATGAAGCGCTGCACGAAGACAGTCTCCTTTTGACCGATGCGGTGGGCGCGGTTGATCGCCTGATCCTCGATCGCGGGATTCCACCAGCGGTCGAACAGGAAGACGTAATTGGTGAATTGTAGGTTGAGCCCGACGCTGCCGGTGCCGTAGCTCATCAGGAGCACGTGTTTGCTCTGGTCGGCCTTGAACTGATCGAGGATGGGCTGACGATCACGCTGTGCGATTTTGCCATGGTATTGCAAAGGCCCGAATGGCGCGAGCGCCTCGGCCAGTGTTTCAAGTGGTTCGACCCATTGCGAGAAGATGATAGCCTTGCGATTGTTGTCGGCGACTTCATCCATGGCGGCGCCGATTTGCTCGAGCTTGGCGCTTTCGCCGGTGCGCGGGTCGAAGTTGCAAATCTGCTTGAGGCGCAGCACCAACTCGAAAACGTGTTGCACGGTCAGGGTGTCGCCTAACTCGTTGAGGTGGATGATGCCGTCTTTCTCCGCGAGGTCGTAGCTCTCGCGTTGTGCCGGCGACAGGTCGAGGTAGACGTCCTGGATGACTTTGGGTGGCATGTCGGTCATTACTTCTTCCTTGACGCGGCGCAGGATGGCGTCGCGCGTCAAGCCGGGCAATAGCTTTGCAGGTGTGTCAGGCGGCACGCGCTCGGGATCGACGAACGCGAAGATGTTGATCAGGTCATCGACGCGGTTCTCGATCGGGGTGCCGGTCATCGCCCAGCTGCGATCGCGCGAGATTGAACGGGTGACGCGGGCTGCCTTGGATTCACGATTCTTGATCCGCTGCGCTTCGTCGAGCACGACGACGTCGAAGTGCACATCGGGATCGCCGACGAATTCCTCGTCGCGCGTCAGCAGCTCATAGTTGACCAGCTTGACCGGGCAGTTCGACGCGTACCATTGCGCCTTGCGTGCGGCAACGTCGCCGCCGATCACTTCGTAAGGGAGATCGTTCGCCCACAGCTTCAGCTCGCGCGTCCAGTTGACGACCAACGGCTTCGGACAGACGATCAGCGTACGGCGGATCAATCCACTTTGGAAGAGCAGGCGCAGGGCGATGATGATCTGCGCGGTCTTGCCCAACCCCATCTCGTCTGCAAGTAGGGCGGCATGCCGGGGCATCAGGAAGGCAATTCCCTTGATCTGGTAAGGATACGGCTGGAACGGCAACTCCACCTGTTTGTTCGCGAACAGATTCTCCAGCGGCGGCTGCAGGAGATAAAGCAGCCGATCCTTGAACATCACCATATCGCTTGGAGGCTTGACGCGCGTCTTGGCACGCTCCAGCTTCGCATGCGGATGCGCCTTCTCGGGTCGATCGGTCATCCCGGTCGGCGGTGGATCATCCGGCGACGGAAAGCGCCAGCCATACGTGCTAACCTCAATTGACAGCTTGCCGAGAGTGCGCACCCATGGGACGGCCTTGAGCAAGGCAATGTCCCGCACGGCTGCATGCAACGGTCGTTCGAATGCCGGGAGAGTTCGCACGACAACGGAAGGCGTCAGGGCGAACTCAGCGCACGACCCGTCGGTTTCGGTGAAGAGTTTGATGGTTTCGACGGCAGGATGATCCATACCCATCCCTTCGGCCCTTGTGGGACAGGATTCCAATCCCGTCGGTTGCGGTGCTAGGATCGGCATCCCGTCCTCCGAGGACCAGCTATAATAACCCGCAAACTTGCCGTAGCTTGTCGATAAGCGAGGAACATGATGACCGATGTGAAAACGTATCAATCGTATCGAGGCCTGCCGACCCTTGCCGGCCTTGCCACCATCGAAGACGCCGCGAAACCAGGGCTCAGCGTGGAAGCGTGCGTCGCCCGGCTCAAGCGCTATCACTATGCTTTCATGCGGCTGCACGAAATTCTGACCGCACGCATCACTGCGGAGCCGATCTACGAGCTGAAGACTGGCTTTTCGCATCATGCGTATCTGTGCGCGGAACACGTTTCCGCCTTGCGCCAGCGGATCGGCGAGATGCGCGAACCACCGCTGGGACTGGAAGCGATTCCGCATGAGGCGTTGCAAATCTATTTCGACGAGATCCTGGCAGCGCCGACGACCGAATTGCTGCTTGCGGGCATCTACGAAAAGGCGCTGCCGGCGCTTGATGCGGCTTTGGAGCGTCACTTTCTCGAGACGAATCCGCTCGTGGACGCGCCGTCCGTGCGTGTGATGCGTTTTGCCCGATTGGAAATTGACGACATGCTTCATTTTGGGTCGAGGGCGACGACCTGTCTCGTTAGTGATGCGCAGCACTCGGAGCAGCGCGATTGGCTTGAGTATCTCGATGGGCTGCTGGCGATGGGCGGGGCGATGGATGGGGTAGGGCCGGGGCAAATCGGTGAACCGGCACGCCGTTACTCTGCGCGGCCCTATGTCTACGATCGGGTGCCGCGGCGCGATGAGCGATTCCAGGATGTCTGGAACCAGGGGGTCAACGCGGAGTCGTTCCTTTACAACCCGGAGCTGCCTGCGAAGCCGAAGACGTTGATGATGCTCTACAAACGCCTGCGCGAGATCGATGTGCCAGAGATGATGGCAAGCATTATTGCCGAGACGAAGGGAAAGCCGTGGGACTACTACCGCGACATGTCGCGCCAGCTCTGGGATGAGGCTCGCCATGCGATGATGGGGGAGGTCGGCTTCGTCGCGCTCGGGGTCGATTGGACCAAAGCCTGCATCACCGTCAACTGGTCGCATCGGCTCAACACCGAATGTACGCCAATCGAACGGCATGCGGTGCTCTATTTCATTGAGCAAGGGCTGATGACGAAGACCGGCAAGCGCTATGAATGGGAAGTCGGCGTCGACTCGGGCCTGCCATTGATCGCAACCATTCAAGATTACGACTGGGCGGACGAGGTACTACACGCCCAGCTCGGCCGACTGTGGTACATCCCGGTGATTGGTGAATGGAAGAAAGCGCTAGAGTATGGCGACCAGTGCTGGACGCGCATTCTAAGCAATTGGCAGCAGGTGAAAGACGAGGGACGAACGCAACACGCGAACTGGTGGCCCGCGATCTACACGCAGGCGTGCGCGTCCTGGGGCGAGGCGCCGGATCAGGCGGCGCTGGCGTTCGCCGAAACGTATGAGGGGGCACGGGCGGATTTGAAGGGGGTGTTGGGGAGTGCGTGAATTGGCCGCTTGCGGCGTAGCAAGGGCGAGACGTCGAGCCCCTGCTACGCCGCAAGCGGTTCACCCGTGGATTACTTCTTGGGAGTGACGCGCACATTGCGAAACGCGACCGGCCCGTGGTCGCCCTGAAACATAAGTGGACCAACCGGCGCTTCGCTCCCGCTCAGCGAGCCGCCGGTGACCCCCTTGAGCACCTCGGCATTTTCGTGGATCACCTTTTCGTTCAGGACCACTTTCTTGAAGACGGCGTTGGCAGTTTTCTTCTTGCCCTCGAAGCGCGGGGCCTGGAAGTCGATCACGTACTTCTGCCATTCGCCGGCCTTCAAGCAGGCGTTGAACTTCGGAACGGCAATGCTGTAGATCGCGCCCATGTCGCCCATGCCGAGCTTCTTGACGCCGAAGCTGTCGAGAATCTGGATCTCATATCGCCCCATGAGGTAGATGCCGGAGTTGGAACCCTTGGGGACCATGACCTCGACCTCGACCCGGCAATCGCCGAATTCTTGCTCGGTGTAGATATCGATGCCGCCGCCGGCGGTGTTGACAAGTTCCTTGCCGGTGGATTCGAAGATGAGCTTGCCCTTGGCATCAACGCCGGCGCTGCCGACTTTCCATTTGTTCTTGTCTTCCTTGCCGCGGAGTTTCCAGCCGGAGAGGTCGGTGCCATTGAAAGGGGTGACGGCCTTTTCGCCGGAGTGGACCAGGGTGCCAAATCCGAAGACGAGGGTGGCGGTGATGCAGAGAATTCGTCGCATAGCAAGGCTCCTGAAAAAAGAGGTTGAAGACGTCACCCTATTGAAAAGGGCCGACGGCGGGATGGCAAGCAAAAAGCTATGCCAACCGAGCAAGTTCGGCTAGGCGAAAAAGCGGGAGCGCGGTAGACTCTTAGCCCGATGCGCAAGCGAGGGATGTCGTAAGCTGACCCGACAGCGCTGGATAGCCCGAGAGAAGTGCCCGCGGTCGTTTGGAGCTCTTTTTCGTTCCGAGGATTTCATGTGGCTGCGAGGATCGTTATACTTTGTTATACGATCGGTGCCTCTACCCCCCAATCTGTTGAGAAATCACCAAAATCCGTGTCGTAAATTATTGAATTCAAATCAGTTAGGAAGATGCGGTGATTTCCACCTATGGGCACTGTCTCATGCCGATTTGCCAGGCTCGATTTTAGTCGTTTCTATGAAAACGGTTGCGGAAACCAGCCAAATTTTCTGTCCTCGGAGTGGGTGTGTGAGTGTTCCCGTGCAAGCATTTCGATAAACAAGACACCCAAAAGGAGTTGCGTTCAGAAAATTCGTGCCTGGCAATCTGAACAAAAAGTCGAACTTGAGACAGTGCCCCACCTGTGATTCCTCCGAGGATCGAACCAGCGCTGTAGGGTTAAGTTCACAAGGACAACCGGCATGGAAGCCATCCATTCACTGCGTATCATCTTGATCCACGATTGGCTCACCGGTATGCGCGGCGGCGAGAAGGTGCTGGAGCATCTATGCCGACGCTGGCCGAGCGCACCGCTCTACACGTTGATCCACAAGCGTGGGTCGTGCAGTCCCATCATCGAGGATCGACCCATAGTCACGAGCATCCTGAATAAGCTTCCGCGCGTCGAAAGTTACTATCGCTACACCCTACCCTTGATGCCCTGGGCCGTCGGATGGCAGCTACCCGACTGCGATCTCGTCTTCAGCTCCAGCCATTGCGTGGCTAAGGGGGTGACCGTGCCGTCTGGTGCACTCCATCTTTGCTACTGTCACACGCCGATGCGTTACGCCTGGCACATGCAGGACTCCTACTTTCACGACCGCGGCTGGGGTGGGCCGAAGAAATGGCTCGCGAAGAAGGTTCTCGCGCGCTTGCGCGAGTGGGACCGTCGTACGGCCGCGGGGGTGACGCATTTCATTGCCAACAGCGAAATTGTCCGTCAGCGCATACGTGATTGTTACGATCGTGATGCAGTCGTCATCAACCCGCCGGCCGACACGGATTTCTACTGCCCGGCGGATGTCGTACGAGAAGACTACTATCTGATTCTCTCGGCATTTGCTCCGTACAAACGCCTCGACCTTGCGATTGATGCGTGTAAGAGGCTTGGCCGCAAGCTGGTCGTTATCGGCTCAGGGCAGGACGAGAAAAAGCTTCGTCGCTTTGCCGATGAAAGGATTCAGTTTCTTGGCTGGCAACCGGACGAAGTGCTGCGCGATCATTTGCGACGCTGTGCGGCTCTTTTGTTCCCAGGCGAGGAAGACTTTGGCATCGTACCAGTCGAAGCGCAGGCCTGCGGCACCCCGGTGATCGCGTTCGGCAAAGGCGGAGCAACGGAGACGGTGATTCACAAGGTGACAGGCTTGTGGTTTGACGAACAGACTCCTGATTGCCTGGCCGCGGCAATCGAGCAATTCGAGCAGCAGCGTGAGAGATTCGATCCACGCCGGCTGCGGGCGCATGCGCTGGGCTTTCGCGCCGAGCGGTTCGAAGAGGAGTTGTTCGGTTTCGTGGCCAAAGTGATGGGCATGGAAAAAAGCCTGGCGGCTTGATCGAATACGGAACCAAGTGCCGGCCAAGCGCAATTTGAGAACAATCGCGCCAGGTTGCCCGGATTATCCGGAAATATCGCGATAACCGAAGCGTTGATTGACCGCGGGCCCTCGTATGCGTTAGACTGTTAATAGACCACGGATCGAGGTTACCGCGCCCGAGGATCGGCACATGCTACGGAAACTCCTGCTAGGATTGCTCCTTCTCGCCCCACTGGGCGCCTACCCCTTTCTGCGTGACACCGGCTACGTGGCCCCTCCCATTCTCCAAATTGAGGCGACGCGCCTTACCAAAGACGAAAGACTCGCCGTGGCCTGTCTTTCGTTTGCGACGGGGCAAGCCTTCCCGGGCACCTTGCCGTGGGAGCCCTTACGGCACCATGGCGAGCAGCAATCGCAAAAGCTCGAAGATCTGGCCAGGACGAAACCAGTTGAATTCCTGGAATACTGCATGGCGCGATATGAGAAAGAAGTGCAGGGATATCGGGTTATCTTTATCAAGCACGAACGAGTCCACAACAAGATGAGACCGAAGGAGAAGATCGACGTCCACTTTCGCGAGAAGCCCTTCAGCGTGCACTTCAACTGGCTCGAAGGCCGCGGCAAGGCTCTGAAAACGCTCTATGTTGAAGGGCAAAACGACGGCCACCTCAAGGCCCGCATTCTTGCCAGCTTCGGTCCGATCTGGACCGTGCGGCCCGACAGCGTGGACGCCATGGCGACGAGCCGATTTCCGATCACGGAGTTCGGCATCTACAAAGGGGCCAAGAGCACGCTCGACGCTATCCATGAGGCGCAAGGGAAGGACACGCTCCATCTGAAATACGAAGGGATTCACAAGCTGTCGCAGGTAGGCGATCGACTTTGCTACAAATTGGTCCGCACCCCGTACAACCCCCCGGAAGAGAAAGAACAATTGAACGAGTTGACGATTTTCATCGATCAAGAGACCCTGATGCAAGTCGGGTCGATCTTGCGCGACACCGAGGGGAAGCTGATCGCGGAGTACTTCTTCCGCGTCGTCGAATGGAACCCGACGTTTGATGCGAAGCAGTTCACGGAGAAGGCGCTGTAAAGCTGCTTGCCGTTTAGCCCTCGCGTGACGCCAGGCGGGCGCTAAACGGCAAGCAGCGAGAACTCACTCGCTCCCCTTCAATTCCCGCACAAACACATTCCGAAACTGCACCGGATCGCCGTGGTGTTGCAAGGCGATGGGGCCGCTCTTGGCAATGCCCGGCAACTGGGCGTTTTCGATCACCAACTTGCCGTTGACCCGCACCGTGAGGCGGTCCCCCTTCATACGCACAATCGTGCGGTTCCAGGAGCCGATCTTGTTGTCGGCATTCATCTTTGGCGTGACGCCCGCCTTGACCGCGGGTGAGGAATTCTTGTCGGTGCGGTATCCCCAGACCTCGCCGGAGCCGACGGGCCAGCACCAGAGGTTGACCTGGCTCTTGGAGCTGCCGCGCAAGTAGATGCCGGAGTCGCCGGCGTCGAGGACTTCGACTTCCTCCTTGGAGGTCTCGCCGCTCGGCAGAATAATCGGGCGTTTCATTTTCTTGGCAGGGCCGGGAAAGCGCCAGTCGCACACCAGTTCGAAATCGCCGTAGGATTTCTCGCTCCACAGGTTCGGGTCCTTCGCGGTGCACTTGCCGTCGTAGTTGAGGACGCCGTCGTTCATCTTCCAGTGCGCCTTGTGATCGTCGGTCGCTTTCCAGCCGGCCAGGTCGAGTCCCGTGAACAGGCACTGCCAGCCCTGGTCGACATCGCAGATTTCCTCGGGCTTCGGATTCGTGCTGGGGAGTTCCTGAATCTTGATGTTCTTGAATCGGCACTCCGAGCCTTCGGATTCAAGGGCGAGGTAGCCCTTGCGGGGGTTGCTCGAGTGGACACCGGAGACTTCCTTGCCATTGACGGCCAATTTCAGGACGCCGTTGTTGGCGGTGACGCGGTAATGGTTCCACTCGTTTTCGCCCTTGCAGACATTTTCGCTAGGGAGGCAACGTTCCCAACCCTTGGGATGGGGGCGATCGGGAGTGCATTTGGCGCCCCAGATGCTGAAGAGGTCGCCATGACTGGTGTAGGTGTCCTTGACGTTGAGGTTGACGAGGACTTGCACCTCAATGCTGCGGGTATAGCCGGTGCCCATGGCGGGAATGGGATCGCCCCAGACGAACAGCCCGGAGTTGCCAACGGCGCCTTTCTTGGGTGGCACGTGCATCCATTCGAATTCGAGGATGAAGTTCTCGTATTGCCGATCGGTACGGAGATAGCCGGTCGGCTTGCCGGTCGTGATGATCATGTTGTCCTTGACGAACCAGGTGCTGGGGGCGCAGTTGACGTTATGCCAGCCGGCGAGGTCCTTGCCGTTGAAAAGAGACTTGAATCCGTCGGTCTTCTTCGCAACTGGGGTCCCGGGATTGGTCTTGGTACGAATCTCGTCGAGGACCGCGCGCAGCTCGAAGGCGCGATCGCTATCGGAACGCATCTTGGCGGCATTGGCGATGCCTGAGTCGATGCGCTGTTGCAGGTCGTGCGAAAGGTAAGATCGGATAGTCAAAAGGGCGCCGTGGTACACGCGATAGCAACCCGCGTAGTCGCCATTCTCGTTGTACATCTTGGCGCCGGCATTGATCACGTCGCGGAGCGAGTCGTGAAGCGCTGTCACATCATGCTTTTCGTACGGTTTCTTGTTTTGCGCCCAGACGTTTGCGTGGGAGAGGAAGAGTAGCGCCGCGAGTGTGGGTGCGATTGTTTGCAGCCTTCGTACCATGGTCAGGTCTCCGGAGAGGATCAACGAGTGGTCTATTACTTTTTGTTTTTGTACTGAATCGTTGCCGCCTGAGATGTCGGCGCCAACGTTCGCTGCCGTTCGGCAGCGATGGCTTGCCCTTGCTGGCGCAGGTGTAGCCCTAGCATCACGAGTACACCGGACCACACGACGCCGAAGAGCAGCGGCCCCATGCGCAAGTCCAGTGTCATCAACGGTCCCATCGCGAAGAAGGCGATTCCGAACGCGTAGCAGCGCCCCCAGTAGTTTGCTCCCATGATAAAAAACCCAAGACCGGACACGAGCGAGATGAACGGGTAAGGTAGCAAATCAAGGAAATAGGCGTGGCCTGGCCAGCGCTGGCCGGTTTGCAGGATCCCAAAGTAGTCTAGCGATCGCGTGATGGCGACGACGCAAAAATATGTAGTGAAATACCCGATCCAGATGGTCCACAATTCACGCTCGGCGGCGCTAGTCGGCAACAGCTGGCTGCCGCGGTTGTACCAGAAGAGAAAGCCCAAGAGGGCAAATTGCGCGAACCGCGCAGCCATGATGAGTACGCTGGGTTGCTCGGTGATGACCAGGAGAAACACGGCGACATGTTCAATGCCAATGATGCCCGCCATGACGAAGACCATCGAGCTCCAGGTGGAGAAGTCAGCTGTGTGGGTGTCGCGTTCGAGGACATGGGCGATTCGGTCAAGCACGTTGAAACTGCGTGCGCTGATCGAATCACCATTGAGATAGCGCTGTAGATCTTCGCCCAGGTCCTCGGCCGAGGCGTATCGCATCTCCGGGTCCTTTTCCAGGCATTTCAAACAAATCGTTTCGAGATCGTGATCGACTCTCGGGTTCAAGAGTCGAGGAGGTACGGGCTGATGATCGATCACCTGCAAAACAGTATCGAGCGGTGTCTCGGCGCGGAACGGTGGCCGGCCGGTCACCAGCTCGTAGAGCACGGCTCCCAGACTATAGATATCGCTGGGGCGGCCGATCTCGCCCGTCTTGCCCTGCGCCTGCTCGGGAGACATGTAGCTTGGAGTGCCGAGGATCGCGCCGGAGCGCGTGTTGCCGGAGTCGCCTGGCCCAAGACGCTTGGCCAGGCCAAAGTCAGTGATGTGTGGCTCATCGTCGGCATCGATGAGGATATTCGACGGCTTGAGATCGCGGTGCACGATACCATGCTCGTGAGCGTAATGGACGGCCCGCGCCAGAATTCGCACGTACCGTGCCGCCGCCTTGCCTGCGAGCGGACCTTGCGCAAGGCGTTGATCGAGGCTGACTCCCTCGATGTATTCCATCGTGAAGTAATGCTGCCCCTCTTGGTCGCCGACGTCGAAGACAGCCACGATGTTGGGGTGCTGCAACTTGGCGGCCGCCTCCGCCTCGGTGCGAAAGCGGGTGACGTCGTCGATATTCGCCAGTCGGCCGGCGAGGATCATCTTCAGAGCGACAATGCGATCGAGCGTCGTTTGCCTGGCGCGATAGACCACCCCCATGCCGCCGCGAGCTATCTCGGTCAGGATTTCATACTCGCCGAATTGCTGGCCCAGCGCCACCACGAATTGCGCTGCTCGTATCGGGTCGTGGCCGGCACGCTCTTGTGCCGGGCGGTTGGCGTCCAGCAGCGTCACGCTCGGCGGCGGGCCCTTGGCAGGATCATTGATAGTTGGTTCATCGGACATTGCGAAATAATGTAACCCGCGAAAACGGCAAACGCAATGATGGATTTGCCTATGATATTCGTTTAGCCCCATGTCTGCCGCGCGGGGCCAAACAAGGAGCCTGCCATGCAACCTGCGGACCAGCAACGGCTGTTGGCCGACGTCGAGTCGTTTTGCCAGGAGTTGCGTGAACACGAAGAGCTGTGCTACCTCGAGCACCGCTTCAACGAACATCTCTTGCCGCTGGCAAAGAAGCAAAACATCTTCGGCATGCCCGTGCCGATTGAGTTCGGCGGCCGTGGCGCCGACACCGTCACCTACGCCCGGGCCCTGGCGCGCATCAACCAGGAGGGGACGGGGGTTCGCACCTTCTTCTCCGGCCATACTAGCATCGGCCAGTACCCGATCCTGACCTGGGGCAGCCCGGAATTGAAGCAGAAATATCTGCCAGCGTCCTGCCAAGGGGAGAAGATCCTCGCGTTCGGCCTCACCGAGCCAGACGCAGGAAGCAATCCGCTGGAGATGACCAGCACCTACGAGAGAAAAGGCGATCACTTTTTACTCAATGGGACGAAATACCTGATTTCGAACGCCGGCATCGCGCACGCGATCATCTTCTTTGCGTACCCCAGGGCGGGCGGGCGGATCAGCGCATTCGTCATCGACACCGATCAACCCGGTTTCGCGCGGGAAGATTTGCTGGCGAAAGTCGGTATGCCGACGGCCAACACCGGCATGTTTGAACTCACCGACTACCAACTGCCTCTCGCCAATCTGCTCGGCCAGGAAGGCGACGGCTTCCGCATCGCCATGGGAACGCTCGTCAGCGGTCGGCTCAGCGTGGCCGCGGGGTGCCTCGGCGTCATCGAAGATTGCCTGATCGAATCGATCCGCTACGCCAAGGAGAGGACGCAGCACGGCAAGGCGATTGGCAAGCATCAGCTCGTGCAGGAACATCTCGCCGCCATCGAAATGGCCCGGCTGGCCTCGGAAGCGCTGGTCATGAAAGCCGCGGCAGCGAAGGACGCGAGCGCCGCCGAACCGAACAACACGGCATTGAAGGCGAGCGCGGAAATGCTGGCCGCCCAGGCCAAGCTCTACGCTTCCAATGCTGCCTGGGAGGCAGCCGATCACGCCGTGCAAATCTACGGCGGCCGTGGCTGGTCCACCTTGTATCGGCCCGGCCGCCATCTGATGGATGTACGTGTGTGTCGAATCTACGAGGGGACCGACGAAATTCTGAAGCTAAAGATCGCGGCGGCGCTCCTGGGGGGCAGGGAGTACGAGGCGTTTAAGTGATTACTCACAGGGTGATCATCTGATGCGAAGGGTGATACGTTCGGCGGTTTCGCGCACTTCTGCGCGCGAAACCGCCGAGCGTATCACATCTCGCATCAGACCCTCATGGAGTGCTCGGTGAGTTGAGTTTCTGCGCCACTCCTGCCCAGACGTCTTCAATCACCCTGTTCGCCGCCCCGCGCACCAAACCGCCCGGAACCATCTTCAGCAAGCCACCCATACTCTTCACCTCGGCATGCCAGCGCGCCTTCGTTCCGGTTTCGTGCCTCTCTAGCGTCAACGAAGTTTCGACTTCGCTCGAGGACCCAATGCCCTTACTCTTTTGAGAGAACTTGAGCGTCGTCGGCTCCTCGCCTCCGAGCACTTCGATGGTGACGTCGAGACTGCCGCGTATGAAGGAGAAGCCGGGATGCACGGTGCAGACCGCACGATCGCGGGTAGCGCCGGCGTGTGGGACTCCGTCGGGGATGCATGTCGCCAGGAAGGCCGCGTCGCGCAGTTTGGGCCATAGCTGGTCGGGAGGCAACGTGAAGATCCGCTCGCCTTCAAAGGATTGCATGGCGATTCCTCGTTGTCGGGGTTTCCAATCGCTACCTTAATTGTAGGAGGACCGCGATGCTACACATCCACGCCGCGGGGCAACCGATTCAGTCTTTCGACTGGGGCACGCTGCAATGGCTCTTCAATGGCTCTGTTTTCCCTGGCGCCCTGCAAACGCTCGGCATTTGCCATCTCTTTGCCGGAAAGTGCAACCCGCGGCATTACCACCCGAACTGCGAAGAGATTCTCTACGTGCAAGAGGGGACCGGGAAACATTTGCTCGACGATGTGTGGATCCAGGTCGGTCCTGGTTCGGTTGTGCGCATCCCGATCGGCATGAAACATCAGCTCGTCAACGAAGGAACTGAAATCCTCATTACGATCATCGCGTTCTCGTCAGGCGATCGGCAGACTGTTTTTCTGGAGTAACCCGCATGCCGCACTACGCTCTCGATTCGTTCTTCAAGCCGAAATCCGTCGCCGTCGTTGGCGCCAGTGTAACGCCCGGCGCCGTTGGCAGCATTTTGATGCGCAACCTACTGCAAAACCCTTTCGGCGGAGTCGTGTATCCAATCAACCCGAAACGCAAGGCCGTGCATGGCGTTCTCTGCTATCCGTCGTTACTGGATTTGCCCGAAGCCGTTGATCTTGCCGTCATTGCCACACCGGCGGCGACCCTCCCGGCGACGATCCGGCAGTGCGTCGAGCGCGGCATCCTGGCGGCGATCGTCATCTCGGCCGGCTTTTCCGAACTCGGTGCAGAGGGGAAGGCACTCGAAAACCAGATCCGCGACATTGCCCATGGCAAGATGCGCCTGGTCGGACCGAACTGCCTGGGCATCATTCATCCCTCGAGCGGCTTGAACGCCAGCTTCGCTTCGTCCATGCCGAAACCAGGACGCGTCGCTTTGCTGAGTCAGAGCGGTGCAATCTGCACCTCGATCCTTGACTGGGCCCGCGAGAAGAATGTCGGGTTCTCGACATTCGTCAGCGTCGGCACGATGCTGGATGTAGATTTCGCGGATCTCATCGACTACTTCGGCGACGACGCCAACACCCGCAGCATCGTTCTGTACATGGAGTCGGTCGGCGATGTGCGGAAGTTCGTCAGCGCCGCCCGAGCTGTGGCGCGATCCAAACACGTCATTGTCGTGAAGGCAGGCCGGCACGAGGCCGGCGCCCGGGCCGCAGCGTCGCATACCGGCGCTCTAGCGGGCTCCGACGCGGTTTTCGATGCGGCGATTCGGCGTGCGGGTGTCTTACGCGTGGCAACGATTCCTGAACTCTTCAACATGGCCGAGATCCTCGCCCATCAGCCGCCGCCGCGCGGGCCGGGGCTGGCCATCGTCACCAACGCCGGCGGCCCGGGCGTAATGGCGACCGATGCTCTCATGCTTGGCGGCGGGCAACTCGCCTCACTCAGTCTCGCCTCGGTCGAAGCACTCAACAAAGTTCTGCCGCCGTTCTGGAGCCACAGCAATCCGATCGACGTACTTGGTGACGCCACGCCCGAACGCTATCGCCAGGCCATTGAGATTTGCGCGAAGGATCCCGCCGTGCAAGGACTGCTCATCTTGCTCACGCCGCAGGCGATGACTGATCCCACGGCGACTGCCCATCTGCTCGCACCATATGCCAGGATCGAAGGCAAACCAGTGTTGGCGTCGTGGATGGGGGGCACGGACGTCCATGCCGGCCGCGGTATCCTCAGCGATGCTGGCGTTGCCACCTTCGACTCGCCAGAGGCAGCGATCCAAGCCTTTCTGCACATGGTCCAATATCGGCGCAATCAGGAGCTGCTCTATGAGCAGCCCGCGGCCTTGCCGGAGGATTGGCGCCCGAACCAGGCCCGCGTGCGCGTCTTGCTGGAGGAGGTCCGCAAGGCGGGACGAACTCTGCTCACCGAGTTCGAGGCCAAGGAACTTCTCGGCTGTTACGGGATCCCAACCGTGCCGACGATGAACGCCTGCACCGCCGACGAAGCCGTTGCTCTGGCGACGAAATTTGGCTATCCGGTTGTGCTGAAACTGTGGTCTGAGGTGATCACGCACAAGACGGACGCGGGCGGTGTTGTTCTCAATATTGCCAACGAGGGAAGCGTACGTGCGGCGTATGACCAAATCAAAAAGAGTGCGGCCCAATATCGGCAAAATCAGCCAGCCGCTGCCGGCGCCACGCAGGCGTTAAGCGGAGAACAGGTTTTTCTGGGCGTCACCGTGCAGCCGATGGTTGGGGCGAAGGGCTACGAGCTGATCGTTGGAAGCTCGGTCGATGGGCAGTTTGGCCCGACTCTCCTATTCGGCGCCGGCGGCGTGCTGGTGGAGGTGTTCCAGGATCGCGCGCTCGGCCTGCCGCCGCTTAATCGCACTCTGGCGCGCCGACTGATCGAGCGAACGCAGATTTTCAAGGCTCTCAAGGGCATTCGCGGGCAGAGGCCGATTCCGCTACATGACCTCGAGACGCTGCTCGTTCGCTTCAGCTACCTGCTGTGCGATTTCCTCGAAATCCAAGAGATCGACATCAATCCGCTCCTGGCAAGCCCCGACGGCTTGCTCGCCCTAGACGCCCGCGTGTTGCTCGCCCCGGCTGACCAACCGAAAGCGAAGCTGACGATTGAGCCGTACCCCAATCATCACACGACGCCGTGGAAGCTGCCCAACGGCGTCGAGATCGTGGTGCGCGCGATTCGGCCCGAGGATGAGCCCATGATCGAAGAGCACCATCGCACCCTGTCGGAGCAGTCGATTCGCATGCGATTCTTCAGCATGGTGAAGACGCTGTCGCGCGACAGCCTGATCCGGCTTTGCCATCTCGATTACGCCCGTGAGATGGCGCTGGTCGCGGAGCGGAGGAACGCGCAGGGCAAGCCAGAAATTATCGGCGTCTCGCGCTATTACATGAACCCGCAGACGCGCTCGGCCGAGTTCGCCGTCATCGTCCACGACGCCTACCAGGGCCAGGGGCTCGGCCAGCACCTGATGGAACGCCTAATCGTGGTGGCCCGCGAGCGGGAAGTCAAGGAGCTTGTCGGCTCCGTACTGCGCGAAAATAAGCGCATGCTGGCGCTGGCAAAGGACCTGGGCTTCCGCGAGACGAAGCCGGTGGACCACGACGTCGTGCAGGTGGCGTTGGTGTTGTGACGGCCTCCGCTCTTCATTCGATAGAAAGGCCCGGCGTGAGTGCGCTTTGCTAGGGCTTCAACCTTTTGCAACCTGGTCCCTCCTTCGGTTCCTTTCGTTCCGTGATGTGTCCGGCATCGGTGGCTTTCAATCGTGCGGATCGTTCAGCGTTCAGCGTGATGAACGGCTGCCATTGCACCGGCACCTGGGTGTCCGGGAAAATTGCGGCTACCGGGCACTCCGGCACGCAAGCGTCACAATCAATGCAGTTTTGCGGATCGATGTAGAGCATCGATCCGTCCTCGTAGAAACAATCGCAAGGACAGACCACCACACAATCGGTGTACTTGCAATCGTGACATGGTTCGCAAACGACATAGGCCATCGGTCGGTTCCTTTCGCAAGATTTTTGAATCGCTACGATGTATGCAATGCAATCGCGGTGCCAAAGGTGAGTTGTCGCTGCGAAAACCATGCGAAGTGGAAATCACACCGTCGCCACAACTTTCTTCATCGCAAGCGATTGGGACACGGATTTTGGTGATTTCTCAACTGGACGTGGGGGTATCTCAACGGAGCTTGACTTCTAAAGAAAGGGCGTGCAAACGACGCGCTTTGTTCGGCTCGACCGCTGGTGGTCATTGTGCGTCGTTCTTGGAAGTGCGAATACCGTGGCGCCGCATCTTGCCGTAGAGAGTAGTCGGCTTCAGGCCGAGGCGGGCGGCGGCTCCGTCGGCGCCATAGATTTTGCCAGCGCCGTGGTCGAGGGCGTCGAGAATGGCTTGCTTTTCCTGATGACGCAATGAGCCCAACACCCTCACCCCCGGCCCCTCTCCCGGTGGGAGAGGGGAGGAAAGCCGGTTTGTATCGATATCCAGCAGGTCCCCATCCACGACGATCATCGCGCGTTCAAGGAGATTCTCCAACTCGCGAACGTTGCCGGGCCAATCATAGGCTGCGAGCAATTCCATCGCGTGGGGAGCCACCCTGTCCACCTGTTTGTTCATGCGGCGATTGAAGTGCAAGAGAAAATGGCGCACCAGATCAGGAATGTCGTCGCGCCGTTCGCGCAACGCCGGCACCTGGATCGGAAAGACGTTGAGCCGATAGAAGAGATCGGCCCGGAAGCGACCCGCGGCAACCGCGTGGGCAAGATCCTGATGCGTCGCGGCGATCAGACGGACATCGACGGCAATCGGCTCGGCGCCCCCGACTCGCTCGATGGTTTTCTCCTGCAAGACGCGCAACAACATCACCTGCAATTCCGGCGAAAGCTCGCCGATTTCATCGAGAAACAGCGTGCCCTGATGGGCCAGCTCGAATCTGCCAATCCGCCGCTTCGTCGCGCCGGTGAAGGCGCCGGCTTCATGCCCGAACAGCTCGCTGGCGACCAGATTCGGCGCTAGGGCCGCACAATTGACGGTGACGAGCAACCGCTCGCGCCGCGGGCTGACCTGATGGATGGCCCGGGCGATCAGTTCCTTGCCGGTGCCGGTCTCCCCCTGGATCAAGACGGTGCTGTCGGTCGGCGCGACCTGCTGAATGGCTCGGCGCACTGCTTTCATCGCGGCACTGTCGCCAGAAAGCGAACGCAGGCCGCGCTCGGCTTTGATCTCGTCGCGGAGGTAGATAACCTCGTTCGAGAGGCGGGATCGGAGGGCGGCGTTGTCGGCCAACAGCGCGGCGATGGCAGCGACGTCGTTGGAATCGATGAGGCGGCGGGCTTGAGCGTCGTGGGACATGGAGATTAGGATACGAATCGAACCTTGGCCGGGTGTATCCGTGGTATAATGACGAATATTACGCAAGGGAGCTACTCATGAACCTGCCCGAATTTCTTACCTGTGACGCAGCCGGCGAAATTCGTCTCAGCGGACACCGCATAGGGCTCTATCACGTCGTGCAATATTACAACGACGGCTACTCCGCCGAAATGCTGGCGTGCCAGTATCCAACGTTGTCGCTCGGACTCATCCACAAGGTGATCGGCTTCTACCTGGAAAACAAGGGCGACGTGGATGTTTACGTGGCCACCTGTCAAGAATCGCTTGGGCAACAGCGAGCGGCAAATCCCGATGGGCTGCCGCTGGCATCGTTGCGTGACCGGCTGGCGGCGACGCAGGGTGCGGAGACTGCCTGAACATGCTTCGATTCCTCCTCGACGAGCATTTACGCGGACCACTGTGGCTGGCAATTTTGCGACACAACGCGCAGAGCGGCCTGCCAATCGATGCAGCGCGGGTCGGTGATCCGCCAGGCCTTCCGCTTGGCAGCGACGACGACGCAATTCTCCTTTGGGCCGAACGAGAGGGCCGCATCCTTCTCACCGAAGATGTGCACACGATGCCGAGTCACCTGGCGCAGCATATGCGGTCAGGCCATCATTCGCCGGGCGTGTTCGTCATGAGAATTGGCTGCTCGATCAAGGAAATCGTGGGCCATTTGGAGCTGGTCGCCCATGCAGGCGAATCAGGCGACTATAAAGACACCATTGTTTATGTGCCGTGATGCGATTCGGCCGAAAACCTCGGTGGCTGGGCCGCGGAACCCGCGTCATTTCAACTCTCGAAAACCAGGGAACCGGTCCGGCTCGTATTCATAACCGACGCGGGTCACATGGGGATGCCGTCCCGGTTGTTGTGCTTCATGGAGCACCTTTACGCCGCTTCTGCCGGAAGCGACGACGACGCCATCCGCCAAGCCGATCCACTGTCCTTGGTACTGGGGCAGAAGCTGATCGCGCACTTTCCAATAAGCGGCTTCATTCTTGAGCAAATCGGGATGAAGCTGCGCCGCGATTTCGGGCGGCAACAGGTCGGCGAGGCTTTTCATGGGAAACCCTTTCATCGGTTCGGCAATTCCGCCCCCTGCGGCAGTTCCAATTTCACGTCGGCGGACAATCGCCCGGCTTCCACTCGCACCGCACGTGCGTTCTTCCACGGCTGAGGCATTTTTTTCCACGCTTCTTCGGTCCACGCCTTGGTGCCCCTGCGTGGAACCTCACCATCCAGATAGGCGTCATGCCCAACCTTGACTCCGTACTCACCGGGCGGCAAGCTGTCGAGGCGGTAGGTGCCATCGGGGTTAACTCGCGTATCGGCGTGGACGCCGGTCTTGGTGAAGGCGACAATCCACAAGTGCCCTTCCCAACCTTTGGGTACATTTTTTACGGTGCCCGCAATTGATCCGCCCTTGACGCAGGAGATATCCAACTTTTTCTCCTGACGCGACGACACGGCTACTGGTCCTATGTGCGTGGGCGCGTGCCCAGGCTCCTCGGCCATGACGTAATAGTTGTCGTCGACTTCTCGAACTTCCAGGGAGTACTTTCCTTCCACAATTGGGGCGCTCGCCACAACGAACAGCTTGCCATCGACCGTTCGACCACGCAGCACCGGGGCATTTACCCCGTTGAAGTTCCTGCGGACATACCACAATCCGACCCAGCCAACCTTGACGGGGCGACCGTCGCGCGTCACGGTGCCGGTAATCGTTTGTTTGGGCAACACCGTCTTGACGCCGTCTGCCTCCTTTTTCATCTTCACGACGAGGTCCGTGATTTTCTTCAGTTCCTTGACCGCGGGCGTGACTACTTCACCTTCGACATATCCCTCCGCAAAAAGGGACAAGTGATACTCCCCCGGCGAACTGTAAGCGATGCGAAACCGACCGGTTTCAGGCTGCTCGAAGCCGAGGCTGCTTCAGCCCCTGCGCTGGACCTCGCCGTTCGCCTTTCGCTCCAGTTGGCATAGCACCACTTTTTCCACTCGTACCGGCTTGCCGGTGCCGGCATCAACGGCGCGGCCTTCGATCCAGGCCTTCGGAACCGACTTCATGACTACGGTCAGTTCCTTGATAGGCCCCTGCTCCTTCTGATCGCCATAGACACTCTGCCAGCGGATGCCGTCCTTGCTCACCGTGACTCCCCAGTTAATGGACTCGTGGCCATCCTTCCACGCTCGCATTTGGAAGCTCGGCTCAGGGCCGAAGCCGCGAAACGTGAATTTTCCATCGGCATCCGAAAGCGTCTCGGCAGCGCCGCTCGCAAAGAATTTCGCTCCTGCAACAGGCTGGCCTTTCTCATCCTTCACCATCCCGTGAATAGGCACATCCTTCTCCAACCGAAAAGCAGCAAGGCATTCCTCGCCTCTGGGTAATTTGGACAGCAGGATATGGTAGGCCAGTTGGCGCTCAGGGGCTTGGCACATGAACGTAAGGTACCCAATAGGCATCGGCGGGCTGCGGAAGAATCCCTTCGCGTCGGTCTTCACTTTTTGCGAGATCCACCTGTTAACTGAATGTCCCAATTCAAATCGATTAACGTCACATTCCACGGTAACGCCCGCGCGCGGCTTGCCATCCACGTCTACAACCTGGCCGACATACGTCCGGCCTCGGTCCATGCGGATCATGCCGAGGTTGCAGTCCGTACCGGGGAAAATCGAGTAGGTTCCGTGACCAACGTACTGCCGGGCGAAACCGTCAGCCTCGAATAGCAAGTCCAAACGATGCCGATATACCGATTCGACTGGGCCCAAGCTGAAAGTGCCGTCGGGCTTCGTTCGCGCCTCTGCCAAGAGTTTGTCGTCGTAGGTATTTGCCCAGACGCGAGCTTTGGCGATTGGTTTCCCTTCCGCGTCAACAACGGTTCCGGACAGGGTGCCCTTGGGCAACTGCTGCGCGCGACTGGCATTGCCGAAGATGCTCAGAGTAAGAACGACGGCCAGGAATAAATTGAACTCGAATTGAATCGCGAGAAAGGCGCGGCGAATCATGGTTCACCTTTGTCGATGAGAGGAAATGAAAAGAAAAAAGGAGAGAGCCACGAGAGAAACCCCTCGTGGCTCGTGAATTTACAACGCGCCCTACGTCAACTCCACCGACCAGTACGCGCTGTCGAGGAACGTTTTCCACGACTGGTACTTGCGGCTCGTCAGCTTCATGCTCAGGGTCGGGCTGCGCTTCGGCTTTTCGGGTTTGCGGATCAGGCCCATGTGGGCCTGGCGCGGGGTGCGGCCGCCTTTGCGGACGTTGCAGTCGATGCAGGCGCAGACCACGTTCTCCCAGGAGCTGCCGCCCCCCTGACTGCGCGGCACGATGTGGTCCAGGCTCAAATCGCTCGTTGAGAACTTCTTGCCGCAGTACTGGCACTGGTTGTTGTCGCGGGCGAAGATGTTCCGGCGATTGAACTTGACCGTGTGCTTCGGGATTTTTTCGTAGCTGGTCAAGCGGATCACGCGCGGCACCTGGATTTCGCTGTTCGAGGTGCGCACCCAGTCGTCGTCCTCATGGCGAAAGTGCTTGGCCCGGAACTCGCTCACCTCGCGCCAGCTCGAGAAGTTATAGGTCGCGAACTGACCGTCTTCCAGGCTGACAACCTCGGCCAACTCCTTGCACAACAGGATGAACGCGCGGCGCACGTTGATGACGTGGACCGCCATGAACATCTTGTTGAGGACCAGAACGCTGGCTTCCAGCGGCGATGAAACATGTGAGACCATGGGACCCCCTGTCGCGCGAAGAACCGCCAAAACGGCAATCCTTGCTTGATAGATGCGCCGAGGCCGGCGCAGGTTCGAGGATGTGTCATTTTACCAGGGGAATCTCAGTGATTGCAAGCGCTTGGTCGGAAAAACGTGGCATTCGATAAGAACGGGGAAAACATCAACGCTTCGCGGCGCCCGGGCTCCAAGGCACTGGCGGGAGGTAGACATGGGAGAGATTGATGCGTTCATCGGCGGCGAGATCGCGCGGATAGGTCGCATTCGCGCGGCAGAAGGTCGGACTCAGGATGCGTGCCTTGGTGCACGCGGCGACAACCAACTCCGAGCAGAACCAGCGGTTGCGGTTGAGGTACGTCTGCCCGAACAACGTGTGCCGCAGACCCGTGCGCGGACAGAACGGGGTCACTTGGAGAATGATGCGGCCAACAGCAAAACGTTTGCCTTTTTGGGCATAGGCGAATTGTGTGAGCTCACGCGATTGCTCGGGAGTCAGCGGCTCGCGAAGTCGACGGACCATGATATCGCCCGGGTAGCTGTTGAGCCGCGCGCTGATGTCATGGACTTTGACGGTCGCTGTCACCGTCCAGGGTCCGGTCATTTCAAAGAGCGCCGGTTTACCATCCGCGCCTTCGATCACCATCGCTACATGGGTTGGCGGGGCCGTATTGACGATATTAAAAATGAAATGGTAGAACCGGTTGTGATCGTCGCAAAGGATGAGGTCGCCAGGTTGTGGCTGGTAAGGTATGGCTTGCGGTTCCTCCCTGGCGTTGGGACGACTGGGGAAGGAAAGCAAATACCCGATGGCCGCGGTGGGATGGAGGCCATGCTCGACAAGCTGTGTCTGGGCGTGGCCCCAGGTTGATGTCAACAAGAGGACCACGAGCGAAAGCAGCCGACCAATCCGCATCGTTTGCCTCACCTCACGGGAGAGCGAACATTGAACCCTCGTTTATTGTCGATTCGCGGAGGCAGGGGAGTTGAATAGCAATCTCGCCCTTTAAGCCGGCATGGTTTGCGCCATCAGTTCAAACCCGTATGATCGGCAAGGTTGGCCTGATCCGCCTAGCTTTCCTGGTTTCAGTTGCAGCTGTGGTGAGCATGGAAGGAATTAGCTGCGAAACGTAATCTATTTGGGTGGACCGTTCCAGAAGGGCGTTTTCGCGGGGCTTTTCATGCCGTTGACGGACGTGTGGCTTTCGTCGGGAGATGAATCTGTGCCGGCCGACGTGCGTACGTTCCTGGCGGAGGCGGATCGGCGCATTGAGGCGTTCCAGCGTGCGGGGCAGGTTCCCGGCTTTGTGCCGAGCGATTTTACGCGTGCTTACTACGTGCTGCGCGGGGTTGCCGGCACGTGCGTGGCACCGGGATCTCTGTTTTGCGAATGGGGGAGCGGCTTCGGCGTGATCACTTGCTTGGCGGCCATGCTGGATTTCGACGCGATTGGTATCGAAATCGACGACGCCCTCGTGGACGCTGCCCAGCAGCTGGCCGAGGATTTCGAGGTTCCAGTCGAATACATTTGCGGAAGCTTTCTTCCTGTCGGTTGCAAGGTCGAGTCCAAGGTGCGCGACGGTTTCGCCTGGCTCGCCACCGATGAGCGTCGGCCGAGTCAGGAGCGTGAGCTAGAGCCCGGCGATTTCGATGTCATCTTCGCCTACCCTTGGCCCGATGAGGAGAATGCCACGGCTGCCATCTTCGAGCGCTACGCGGCGCGCGGCGCCATCCTTATCACCTATCACGGCGGCGACGAGTTCCGCGTGCGTCGCAAAACGCGCCGAAAATAATCCATCCGACTCAATACACCAGCATGCCCGTGCAGAAACGGCACAAGCGCAACAGCTTAACAGCCATGATTGACTTTGCGCCGTCACCGCACCATCCTTGATTGACGTGCCCCGGTTGTAAAGATTATGCTGTGTGACGGAGTGGCAACGCGCTTGCGGCGTTTGCCTCCCGAAGCAATTTGAACGCTCGCCTGCCCGCTTCTATCGTCCTGTTCGGTGTCACCACGTTCTCTTACTGCGGAGGGTATGCCATGTTTTTTCCTATTCAACATGACCCAGCAGAATGGATTCGAACCGACGACGTCTACGCTGCCGACGATGGTCCGACTTTGCTACTGTTGTTACCCGACGATGGCTTGACCGACTACTACGAAGACAAGATGGACTTTGACGTGGGCGTCGGCGATTGAACAGGCCTTTCTTGGCCCGAAGCGCAAGCGAGGGACCGCTTCCCTCGCCTGCGCTTGGATCAATGGAAAAAGATTTACCGCGCCTGCTTCAATCTATCCCGCGTCACCTCCGGCAAGTACTTCACCGGCAGGCTGCCGTGGGCGAGCGCTGCCTCGTGAAAGCGCCCCAGTTCGAACCGCTCGCCTAGCTCATTCTGCACGCCGCGCCGCAAGCGCTGGAACGCCATGCGGCCCACAAAGTACGTCGAGAGTTGGCAGGAACTCTGCTTGGCGCGTAGAATCTTCAAGATCGCTTCCGCTTCGGACTGGAACGCGCGCAAGATCAAGAAAAGAATCGCGTCCTCGTCCGTAATTTCGGTGCAATGCATCTTGTAATCAAGAATCGCATTGCAAACGGCACGCAGATACCACTTGAGCTGATGCAGTCGCAGCTTTGGGTCGCCTTGGCCGTAGCCTTCATCGAGCATCACTTTCTCGGTGTAGACGGCCCACCCCTCGGCAAAGACCCCGGATTGGAGTACCTTGCGAATCAGCGACGGATGCCGATTGGCGTACTCGAGCTGTACATAATGGCCCGGGTAGGCTTCGTGGATCGTAAGGATTTGCAAGATGTGGCGGTTGTATTCTTCCATGAAGCTCTTCACACGCCGTGCATTCCAATCGCGCGGCGGCGGGCTGATGGCGTAGTAGCTGGCTGACTTGGCATCGAGCGGCGGGGCAGGGTTGAGGTAAGCGATCGAGAAGCCGCGCTGGAATTCCGGCATCTCGATGATCTTGAGCCGATCGGGCTCGGGCAACCGCAGGATGTCCTTGTCTTTGATGAAGCGCTTGATCTTCTCGACTCCCGCTCTTGCATCGACGATCAGGTCGTCGGCCCTGCCATGCTCCTTGCTGGTCTCGTCCAGTACGAGCCGAATGGTTTCGCGTCGGCCTTTCTCGTCATCGACCGGCAGCGTTTTTTTGGGGAAAACCTGATGCCAAAGCTGGCAGGCGATGACGTACATCTCGTTCTCGACACGCGTTGCTTCGGACTCGGCTTCCTTCAAAACCTCCTCGGCCGTGACGCCGGCATCCAGTTCGAGCAGCATCTTTTCCGCGAATAATTTCTTGCCAATGCGCCAGTTACCGGTCGAGCGCGGTAAGACATCGTCTTCGAGGAACTTTTGGTACTCCTTCAGGATTAGCACAAGGGCCTTGCTTGCGTTCTTCAAATCGCTGTTGGCGGCATCATCGCCGCACAACTCGAAGATGGCCTTCTCGTAGAAACCAATGGCGCCGCGGTTTTGCTTGATCGCGACCTCAGTCAGTACCTTCGGGGGATTCTTGATGCTGGCGCGCGCGGCATTGATAACTTTGCCGATTTGCGCCATCCGTGCCGCGGCATTGCGCACATTGATCGGCTGCGGCAACGTCGATTGCGTAAGCAGCGAGTAGACGCTCTCGGTGATGAAGTGGTTGTAGACGCGCGGATCGGTTTCGAAGACGCGCGTATTGTCGGCGAGCCAGAGGTCCTTCTTCATTTCGTGCTGCCAGATCTCAAAGTCGATTTGGGAGGAGCGCGTGAGCCTTTGGTAGTCGATCTTCTTGGGCAACTCGGCCAGAGTCTTGCGGGCGCGGGCGATGGAAGCCTGGCGGGCGGCGGGGGAGACGTCGTCGAGTTTGTCGTCGAAGTCATGATTGCCCGAGCGCGTTGCGTGCAGCGGATGATGCTTGAATTCACCATCGAGGTATTGCTTGAAGTGCTTCTCCAGCTTCATGTCTTCCGCCTCCGGCTGCCCGAATGATTGGTCCAAGGGCAGTGCGATCAGGAGCAACAAGAGAACAAAACAACCGCGTTTCATGATGGGTTCCCACGATATTACGAAGGAGTTTGGCAATAGGATAATGAATACCATATGGGGCCTTCCGCCATGAACCAAATTCTGCTCACCGCCGACCGCTTGTGGGACGGTACCGGTAAGGCGATACTCCAGCGCCCATTGCTGCGTATCGTGGACGAAAAGATTGACCGGGTCGAAAGCGCCTTGCTGCCACCTGCGACGTGTACCGGCGAGCGCACCGATTTCCCCGGCTGCACCATCTTACCTGGCTTCATCGACACGCATGTGCATCTGGTGATGGGGGCACTCGACACGAGCGCGGCAATCATCGAGCAGATCACCCGCGACAGCGAAGCAGCTCTGCTGGCGCGCATCGAGGACAACGCGGGCAAGGCGCTGCGCGTCGGTCTGACGACGGTGCGTGATTGCGGCGGCACCAAGACGCATGTCCAGCAAGTCCGCGACCGCATCCGCCGCGGTGAGATCGTCGGGCCTGACGTCATCGCCTGCGGCTCTCCCATCACCACCACGCTCGGCCATTGCCATTGGCTCGGGTTGGTCGCCGACTCGTATGAGGAAGTCGAACGCGCCGCTTACCGCATGCTGGCTGAGAACGCCGACTTCTTGAAAGTGATGGCAACAGGCGGCAACATGACGCCGACCTCGAACCCGATGACGGCGCAGTACGATGCCCGCACGTTGGGGCGTATTACCGAGATCGGCCGGGCCGCCAACAAGCACGCGGCTGCTCATGTCCTCAGTCAGGCGGCCCTGCCTGCGGCGGTGGCGGCGAACTATCGCACCATCGAGCACTGCGACTGGCGTGTCGAGGAATGGCGCTATGAGTTCGACCCGGAGCTAGCACGCAGGATGATCGATCAGAATCAATTCGCGGGGCTGACGATGTCCGGCTTCACCCGGCGCGCCTTCGATTCGTATGTGCGCGGCCTCGACTTGCCGCCGATCAAACGGCTCGACGCCCGCTTTGCTTGCGAGCGCCAGATGATCGACTTCGGCGTCCGCTACACGCTCCACACCGACGCCGGCGTGACGCTGTGCCCGATCGAGCGATTCGCCGTCGGCATGCGCGCGGCCGAGGTCGAACTGAAGCTGACGCCGAGCGAAGTTTTGCGAGCATGTACGTCCAGCGCCGCCGAGGCGATCTGTCTGCCGGACCGCGGTGTTTTGCAGGCGGGCAAGCGTGCCGACCTGGTGGTAGTCGAAGGGGACCCGACGCGCGACCTTGCATGCATGGAGAAAATTCGCGCCGTGATGAAGGCGGGCGTTTGGTATCACCGAGTTCCCGTTTAGCCCCCCCCGCCGCGCTACGCGAGCGCTAAACGAAGAAAGGAACCAATCCATGCCCTCAGGCTACTCCGGTACGCCGCTCGCCAGGAAGCTCGGCTATAAGCCGGGCTTTCGTGCGTTTGTGGACGGCGCGCCCGACAACTATCGCGAGCTACTTGATCCGTTGCCTGAGGATGTCACGTTGGTCAAGCAACTTGAGAACGATCTCGACTTGATCCACCTTTTTACGGCCAGCGCCAGGGAACTGGCGAGCAAGTTGAAGGCGTTCATCAAGAAGATCAAGCTCAACGGCACAATCTGGGTGTCGTGGCCAAAGAAGGCGTCGAAAGTGCCTACGGATATTACGGAGGACGTAGTGCGCAAGCTGGCGCTGGCGACGGTGCTGGTGGACGTGAAGGTGTGCGCGGTCGATGAGGTGTGGTCGGGGTTGAAGCTGGTGATACGGATTGAAAAGCGATGACTACCAACGAGCCGCGACCGCGAGGGAGCGTTGGGCCGCCCGCTCCCACACGGTCGCGGCTCCTCTACGAAACCCCCTACGTTCACGGCCTCTACCCGGCTTGACGCACGTTTCTTCCCTGCCCGGCGCCAGGAACCGTCTGCCTTATCATTTGGCATCCTTGGGCACCGGCGCCTTTTCCGCTTTCTTGAGTTTGGCCAAAGACACTAGCACTTCGTAGCCCTTCACGGGCAGCTGGCTTCGTCTTGTCCTGTTTTCGGTCAGTGAGTATCCTATCGCGTTATGACCACCGCAGGGACGCAACCGTGCGCAGGATGCGCCACGCTGGAACAACAGTTTAGGGAACTCCAAGC
>SXGT01641637.1_pt1 | contig 47713 bp, 36 predicted proteins | sample 3176221 | NCBI WGS metagenome assembly SXGT01 (sample SAMN11356862, study PRJNA531348) | freshwater metagenome | isolation source: freshwater sample F1-120 | place: China: Fuxian Lake, Yuxi | collected 2017-12-25 | reverse complement strand
GGCGCCGATGCCCGGATAGGCGCCGGGCGTGTTGATCATGGTGACGATCGGCAGGCGCAGCTTCTCAGCAAGGCGCATCTTGCGCAGCGCCTTGCGGTAGCCCTCAGGATGCGCGCAGCCGAAGTTATAGGCCATGCGCTCCTTGGTGGTGCGGCCCTTGCGCTGCGCGATCAGCATGAAGCGCGTATCGCCCAGCCGTGCGAACCCCGTCGCGATCGCGCGGTCCTCGCCGAAGACCTTGTCGCCGTGCAGCTCCCAGAACTCGTCGAGCCCCTTGTCGATATAGTCCGCTGCCACCGGGCGGTCGTTGTGGCGCGCCACATTGACCCGGTCCCAGGGCGAGAGGTCCGAGTAGACCTCGCGGGTGGTGGTCTCGACGCGCGCCTTGAGGGCGGCGATCTCACCGCCCAGGTCGAGGTTGGTCCGGCGGGCGAGATCCTCCAATTCCGCCAGCTGGGCCTCCAGCTCGCGGATCGGCCGTTCGAAGGCCATGCCGGGGGGAGTGTTGTCGTTGCGGCTCTTTTGGGTGTCGCTCACGGTCGGGAGAGCCTAGCGCGGCCGAGTCCCGCAGGGAACAGGTCAGCTCCCCCCCGCCGCTGCGGAGTCCGCCTCCGATCCCCAACTTCCTAGCAACCACCCCCTCGCCTTCCTACTCTGGAGGCAAACATGGCCTCCACCACCTTGAGCAGCGCTACCCCCCACAAGCTGTCCCTGCCCAACGCCTGGCGCATCGAAGTCTTCCGCGCGGAGCACCAGGCCGACCCCGAAGGCATGAGCGCGCTCTCCGCGATCCGCGAGCTGGCGATCGGCACCATCGAGCGGGTGCGGGTGGGACGCGGATTCCTGCTCTCACCGGAGCTGTCGCGCGCGGAAGTGGAGACGATCACGCGCGAGTGCTTGAGCGATGCGGTGCTCGACGTGGCGCGCATCAGCGCACCGCGCACGCAGCCCGAGACGCGCACGGCCCGCGCGCGCGTTCTGATCGCACGCAAGCCCGGTGTCATGGATCCCGTCGCGCTGACGATCCACCGCACGCTGCGCAAGACGGGCCTGCTGCCGCGCGAGAAGGAGGCCGGCTTCCACTGCTCGACCTTCCGCGTCTACGAGATCGAAGGCGAGCGCGATGAGGCGCTGCTGCACCAGATCGGCGCGCGCTGCTTGGGCAACGAGACGATCGACGATGTCGCCGTCAACGCCGAGGGTCTGCACTTCGAGCGCGTTGCGGCCAGCGCCCGGCATGCGCGCGTCGAAGTGCCGCTGTGCTCCGCCGGCGACGCGCGCCTGATGGAACTGTCGCGCGAAGGCGGGCTGTCGCTCAACCTGCTGGAGATGCAGACCATCCAGGCGCACTACCGCGCGCAGGGCCGCGAGCCCAGCGCCTGCGAGCTGGAGACGATCGCGCAGACCTGGTCGGAGCACTGCAAGCACAAGACCTTCACCGGCGAAGTCGAGATCGACGGCCGGCGCATCGACAACCTGCTGAAGCGCACCATCAAGGCCGCGACGCTGGAGCTCGACAAGCCCTGGTGCGTCAGCGTGTTCCACGACAATGCAGGCATCATCGAGTTCGATGCGGGCTTCGATGTGTGCTTCAAGGTCGAGACGCACAACCACCCCAGCGCCATCGATCCCTACGGCGGCGCGGGCACCGGTGTCGGCGGCGTGATCCGCGACATCCTCGGCGTGGGACTCGGCGCGCGTCCGATCGCCAACACCGACGCCTTCTTCGTGGGACCGGCGGATCTGCCGCGCGAAAAGCTGCCCAAGGGCTGCATGCACCCCCGCCGCATCCTGCGCGGAGTGGTGGCCGGCGTGCGCGACTACGGCAACCGCATGGGCATCCCGACCGTCTCGGGCGGCGTGTGGTTCCACGAGGGCTACATCGCCAACCCGCTGGTCTACTGCGGCACGGTGGGTCTGATGCCGCACGCGGCCGCAACCAAGTCCGTGCAGCCCGGCGATGCGATCGTCGTCGCCGGCGGACGCACGGGCCGCGATGGCATCCACGGCGCAACCTTCAGCTCGGCCGAGCTGCACGAGGAGTCCGAGCAGCTGTCCTCCTCGGCCGTGCAGATCGGTGACGCGATCACCGAGAAGCGCGTGCTCGATGCGCTGCTGCAGGCACGCGACCGCGGACTCTACCGCGCGATCACCGACTGCGGCGCAGGCGGTCTGTCGAGCGCCGTGGGCGAGATGAGCGCCGAGTGCGGCGCCGAAGTCGACCTCGAGCAGGTCCCGCTGAAGTACCCCGGGCTCTCGCCCGAGGAAATCTGGATCAGCGAAGCGCAGGAGCGCATGGTGCTCGCGGTGCCGCAGGCGACGCTCGATGCGCTGCTGGCGGTGTTCGCGGCGGAGGATGTCGAGGCCACGGTGATCGGCCGCTTCACTTCCAGCGGCCGATTGCAGCTGCGCGCGCAGGGTCTGCTGGTCGGCGACATGGACCTGCACTTCCTGCACGAAGGCACGCCCAAGCCGGTGCGCAAGGCGACCTATCAGCCCGCAAATCAGGACGATCCGGGCTGCACGGCTCCGCGCGCGGGCCATGCGCGCACGCTGTGCGCGCTGCTCGGCTCGCCCGACATCGCCAGCAAAGAGTGGATCGTGCGCCAGTACGACCACGAAGTGCAGGGCATGTCCGTGCTCAAGCCCTTCGTCGGCGTCGCGATGGACGGTCCGGGCGATGCCGCCGTGCTGCAGCCGCTGGCCCACTCGGCCAAGGGCATCGCGATCGGCTGCGGCGCCTCGCCCCGCTACGGCCTGATCGATGCCGGCGCGATGGCGGAAGCCGTGATCGACGAGGCGCTGCGCAACGTGGTGGCCGTCGGCGGCGATCCCGCGCGCACGGCGATCCTCGACAACTTCTCCTGGGGCAACTGCGACAAGCCCGACCGGCTCGGCGCGCTCGTGCACGCCTCGGAAGGCTGCTACCGCGCGGCGAAGGCTTACCAGACGCCGTTCATCTCCGGCAAGGACAGCCTCAACAACGAGTACCGCGTCGGCGACACCTCGATCCCCATCCCCCCCACGCTGTTCGTCTCGGCGCTGTCGATCGTTCCGGCAGTGGGTCGCGCCACCAGCATGGACCTCAAGCGCGCAGGCTCGCGCCTCTACCTCGTGGGCCGCACGCGCGACTGCTTCGGCGGCTCGCACTACTACGAGCACGAGGGCCTGCGCGGCGGGCGCGTGCCGCGGCCGGATCTCGCCGAGGCGCCGCGCCTGTTCGCCGCCCTGCACGGCGCTCTGGCCCAGGGCCTGGCGCTGTCCTGCCACGACCTGTCCGAGGGCGGTCTGGCGGTTGCCGCCGCAGAGATGGCGTTCGCCGGCGGGCTGGGTGCCGAGCTGGATCTGGCGCGCGTCAGCTACGAACCGCGCGGAAAATCGGCCTCACCCGTTGATCCCGACAGCGCGCGTCTGTATTCCGAGTCCTGTTCCCGCCTGCTGGTCGAGGTGCCCGAGGGGTCGGCTGCTTCGTTCGAGCGCGCGCTTGCCGGACTGCCCTGTGCAGCCGTGGGCCGCGTGATCGGCGAAAGCCGCCTGATCGTGCGCTCCACGCAAGGCACGGAGCTGTTCAGCGTGTCGCTCGCGGAGCTTTCCAAGGCCCACAAGAGCAGCTTCCAGGGATGAGATCATGAGCCAGACAAAAGCCCTTGTCCTGCGGACAGCAGGCATCAACTGCGATGGTGAGACCGTGCGCGCGCTGCAGACAGCGGGCGCTGCGGTGGAACTGACGCACCTCGACCGCGTGCTCGCCGAGCCCGCGCGTCTGGAGAGCTCCTCGCTGCTCGTGATTCCCGGCGGGTTCAGCTACGGCGATGACATCAGCGCGGGCCGCGTGCTCGGGCTGGAGCTGCGCCGCTCGCTGCTCGGCGCCGTGCGGCGCTTCGTGGCCCGCGGCGGCCATGTTCTGGGCGTGTGCAACGGCTTCCAGGTGTTGGTGGAGTCCGGCCTGTTCGAGGCCGATCTGTCGCGCGAGAGCAGTGAGCCGCTGCCTCCCCGCAACATCTCGCTGACCAACAACCTATCCAACCGCTTCGAGTGCCGCTGGGTGCACATGCGCGGCTCCGCCTGCGCCGCCGAGTGGATCGAAGACGGCTGGACGATGCCCGTGCCGGTGGCGCACGGCGAGGGACGCTTCGTCGTGCGCGATGAGGCCACGCTCGAGCGCCTGATCCAGCGCCGCCAGATCGCGTGGCGCTACTGCGATGCAGGCGGTGCGATCGCCGGCGAGTACCCCGCCAATCCCAACGGCGCGGTGCACGCCATCGCGGGCATCTGCGATCCGACCGGTCGCGTGCTCGGCCTGATGCCGCACCCCGAGCGCAACATCACGCCGCACAACCATCCGAACTGGACGCGCATGCCGCCCCGCTCCGAAGGCGAGGGTCTGCGCTTCTACCGACGCCTGGTCGAGGCCGCGAGCCACGCCCATGCGTAAGCCATCCATCCAATCTCCATTCACATCACCTCGACTCTGACTCCATGCGCACTCCGCTTTCCATCGCTCTCCTTGCCTTCACCCTCCTGCCCGGCTGCGTCGTCGCCGCAGGCGCCCTCGGTGGCGTCCTGATCTCACAGAAGGCGCTGGAGGACTCGGTCTATATCGTTCAGGTCCGCACCGGCGTCGCCACCACGTGGAGCTCGGTCAAGACCACGATGAGCCACATGTCGCTCAAGCCGACCGACTGCGACAACGAAGCCCGCACCGTCAAGGCCGAGATCGACGGCGCGCAGGTGGTCGTCACCGTGCAGGCCTACGATCTCGACCAAAGCACCGTCAAGGTGTCGGCCACGAAGTACGGCCTCGCCAACGGTGAGACCTCCAAGATGGTCAAGGACAAGATCCTGTCCGACCTCGAGCGCAAGTGATCGAGTCCAGCTGACCCCGAACGCGCCGCGGCATCCGCCTCGGCTGTCCATACGACCGCGCGGCCCTCAGGTGGCCGTGCGGTCGCTTGCTTTGGAGGCCGGCTGGCGGCGCTGGCAGGTCTTGCAGTAGCCGCGCAGCCGCAGATCGTGGCTGACGAGCACGAAGCCCTTGGCCTCGCAGGCGCGGCGCTGCAATTCCTCGATCACCTCGTCGTGGAATTCCTCGATGCGCCCGCAGCCCAGGCACAGGATGTGATCGTGGTGCTCGTGGCCGAGAACGTGCTCATAGATCAGCTCGCCGCGGCCCGCATCGAGTGTCGCGAGAAAACCCCCTTCGGTCAGCAGCGAGAGCGTGCGGTACACCGTGGCGCGCGAGACCGGATCGCCGGGCTCGCCGCGCAGCCAGCTGTAGAGCTGCTCGGCGCTGAAGTGCTCGTGCGTGGCGAACACGCGGTCGAGCAGTCGCCTGCGCTGACTCGTCAACTTGAGGTTGCGCCCCTTGAGGAACTCCTCGAAGCGCTCGACGACCTTGGCGTGTTGCACGCGCGCGGGCCTCCTAGCCGCCGTCTTCCTTGCGGCGGCGCTCGTGGCGCACCTGGCGCTGGATGCGTTCGTTCATCGCCGCACGCAGGCGCGGATCGCGCGCCGGACGCTTGGGAGCGGCTGCGGAATCTTCCTGCGCGCGCGCGGCGCGTCGCGCACCGATGTCGGTGCGGCAGAACTTGCCGGTGTAGCGGATCGCCTCGTACGCGCGGTAGGCACGCTCGCGCGCCTCCTGAACATTGGCGCCGAGGCTCGTGACGCACATCACACGGCCGCCGCTGGTGAGCAGATCGCCATTGCGGGCCCGAGCCGTTCCGGCGTGGAAAACGATCGTTTCCTCGACCTTTTCCGCCGCCTCGACGCCTTCGATGGCATCGCCCTTGCGAACGGTGCCGGGATAGCCGTCCGCGGCGGCCACGACGCCGATGCAGACGCGCTCATCCCACTGCGGCTCCTCGATCTTGCCCAGCTCACCCTTGGCCGCAGCCAGCAGGATCGGCAGCAGATCGCTCTTGAGGCGGCGCATGAGTGCCTGACACTCCGGATCACCGAAGCGCACGTTGTACTCGAGCACCTTGGGCCCGCTGTCGGTCATCATCAGACCGACGAACAGCACGCCGCGAAACTCGATCTCCTCACGGCTGAGTGCGTGGATGGTGGGCACGAGGACGCGCTGCTCGATCTGGCGCTGCAGGCGGCGCGTCAGCTCGGGCACGGGCGAGAACACACCCATGCCGCCGGTGTTGGGGCCTGTGTCGCCGTCCCCCACCTGCTTGTGATCCTGCACCGGCTCGAGGATCAGGATCGTCTCGCCGTCGGTGATGGCCAGCACGCTGGCCTCCTCACCGGCGAGGAATTCCTCGACGACCACCTTTGTGCCGGCGGCGCCGAGGGATTTTTTTTCCATCAGCGAATCGATCGCCGCGCAGGCGCTCTTGGCGTCGTGGCAGATGAACACGCCCGTCCCGGCGGCGAGGCCGTCGGCCTTGATCACCTGGGGCCACTGGGTGCAGTTCTCGAGGTAGCTCTTCGCCATGCCCGCGCGATCAAAGGTGCGATCCTGCGCACAGGGGATGCGGTGACGCTCGAGGATTTCCTTCGTGAAAGCCTTGGAGCCCTCCAGACGCGCGCCCTTCGCTCCGGGACCGAACACGAGGATGCCGCGCTCGCGCAGCCGGTCGGCGAGACCCGCCACCAGCGGATCCTCGGGTCCGACGACCACGAGATCCGGCTTTTCGCGCTCGGCCCACGCGCACAGGCCGTTGAGGTCAGTGGCCTCGATCGCCAGATTGCGGGCGTGCTGGGCCGTGCCTGCATTGCCGGGTGCGCAGTACAACTCCGGACGAAGCTTGGACTGCGCCAGCTTCCAGACCAAGGCGTGCTCGCGCCCGCCGCTCCCGACCACCAGTACTTTCATGGGCACCCCGCGTTCCTGTTTGAAGCGCAAGAGACTACCAGTCGGATGAGCTTTTGACCAATCCAACGCGCTTTCGCTACGCTGTGCGTTGCCAGACTTGTCGGGGAGTACCTCAGTTGGCAGAGGGGAAGCTTTGGGTGCTTCCAGTCGTGGGTTCGAGTCCCATCTCCCCGACCATGGCTTTGCGGCGAGCACCCGTAGCTCAGTTGGATAGAGCAGCGGATTTCTAATCCGCCGGTCGCAGGTTCGACTCCTGCCGGGTGCGCTATTCCACGCAGCGGAGCTCAAGCGAGTCCAAACTCTCCTGCGAAATGCGCACTCGTGCGCACGCCGGACCCTCAAGTCGTTTGCGGCCTGCCTCCGAGAGGTGCTGTGCGCAGTGGCGTGTCACCACGCACTGCCCCCCACACCCACACGCCGGAGCAGCCATGGCCGAGATGGACGAGACAATCAAGGAATTCCTGGTCGAGAGCTACGAGAACCTCGACCGCATCGACAGTGAATTCATCCAGCTCGAGGAGCGACCGGGCGACCGCGAGCTGCTCGCGAGCATCTTCCGCACGATCCACACCATCAAGGGCACCTGCGGCTTCCTCGGCATGCAGAAGCTCGAGTCGGTGGCGCACGTCGGTGAGAACCTCCTAAGCAAGCTGCGCGACGGCAAGCTGACGATGGACGAGACCATCTCCGAGGCGCTGCTGGGCATGGTCGATGCCGTGCGCGAGATGCTCGGGCACATCGAGCAGGAGGGCTCGGAAGGCAACGGTGACTACAGCGCGCTGATCGCCGCCCTGACCGCACTCAACGAGGGCCACCGCAGCACGGTCGCCGTGAAGTCCCAGGTCGCCAGTGCCCCGCGGGAGGACAGCGAGGCCGCCCGCAAGGAGAGCCATGTCAGCGACTCCAACATCCGCGTTGATGTGCAGCTGCTCGACAAGCTGATGAACCTCGTGGGCGAGCTGGTGCTCGCGCGCAACCAGCTGCTGCAGCACTCGGGCGAGGATCAGGATCCGATGATCGCCGCGACCACGCAACGACTCGATCTGGTGACCACGGAACTGCAGGAAGGCGTCATGAAGACGCGCATGCAGCCGATCGGCGGGATCTGGTCCAAGTTCCCCCGCGTGGTGCGCGATCTGGCCAAGCTGACCCAGAAGGAGGTGGCCCTAGACATGACCGGCGAGCACACCGAGCTCGACCGTACGATCATCGAGGCCATCAAGGATCCGCTGACGCACGTGATCCGCAACTGCGTCGATCACGGCATCGAATCGCCCGCGGATCGCCAGAGCGCCGGCAAGCCGCGGCAGGGCACGATCCGCCTGCGTGCCTACCACGAGGGCGGTCAGGTGATCATTGAGATCATCGATGACGGCCGCGGAGTGCATCCGGAGAAGGTCAAGGCCAAGGCGCTCGAGCGCGGGCTGATCACGGCAGATCAGGCCGCGCGGATGAGCGAGCGTGAGCTCGTCAACCTGATCTTCCTGCCCGGCTTCTCGACCGCGGTCGCCGTTTCGAACCTCTCGGGCCGGGGTGTCGGCATGGACGTGGTCAAGACCAACGTCGAGAAGATCGGCGGCACGGTCGACGTGCAGAGCATCGTCGGCAAGGGCACGACTCTCAAGCTGAAGATCCCGCTGACGCTGGCCATCATTCCGGGTCTGATCATCACGACCTGCAATGACCGCTACGCCATCCCGCAGGTGTCACTGCTGGAGCTGCTGCGCCTGGAAGCGGAAGAGGCTGCCACCAAGATCGAGTCGGTTCGCGGAGTGCCGGTCTACAGGCTGCGCGGCCGCCTGCTGCCGCTGGTGCATCTGGGGACGGAACTGGGCCTTGAGCGGGGCGGAATCCCCAAGGACAAGCCCGCGAGCATCGTCGTGCTGCAGGCGGAAGGCCGGCCCTTCGGGCTGGTCGTCGACGAGATCAACGATGCCGAGGAAATCGTCGTCAAGCCCCTCTCGAAGCAGCTCAAGAACCTCGAGGTCTACGCCGGAGCCACGATCATGGGCGATGGTCATGTGGCCCTGATCCTGGACGTGCTCGGACTGGCGCAGCATTCGCGCGTCCTGACGGAAATGAAGGAAACGCACGGTGCCGGTGCGCGCGCGGATGACAAGTCCGAGGCCGGCGACCGCAGCAGCCTGCTCCTGTGCCGCATCGGCGACAGCGGCCGCATGGCGATCCCGCTATCCAGCGTGGCCCGCCTCGAGGAGTTCACCGCGGACAAGCTCGAGCACGCGGGCGGTCGCGAGACAGTCCAGTACCGCGGCCGCATCATGCCGCTGGTGCGCCTGTCTGATGCCTTTGGCGAGGCCGGATCGCCCGGCGACGGGCCGGTACAGGTCGTGGTCTACGGCCAGGGCGAGCACACGCTCGGCGTGGTCGTCGAACAGATCCTCGACATCCTCGAGGAGCACGTCGCGCTGCAGAAGGGTGTCGGCCGCTCGGGCACGCTCGGCGCCGCGATCCTGCAGGGCAAGGTCACCGAACTGCTCGATCTTGAGAGCATCGCACGCGAATACCTCCCCGTGGGAGCAGGAGTCTGATCCATGAGCATGCAACAGTACTGCACCTTCACTGTCGACGGGACGCTCTTCGGCGTCGATGTCCACGAGATCCAGGAGGTCATCCGCTATCAGGAGATGACGCGCGTGCCCCTCTCGGCCAGCGTGGTCTCGGGCCTGATCAACCTGCGCGGACAGATCGTCACGGCGATCGACATGCGCACGCGGCTTTCGATGCCGCCCCGCGCGGAAGGCCAGAAGCCGATGAATGTCGTGCTCCGCACGGAGGATGGCGCTGTAAGCCTGCTGGTCGACGAGATCGGGGATGTCATCCAGGTCGACGAGACCAGCTTCGAGGAGGCCCCCCCGACACTTGAAAGCGGCTCGCGCGACCTGCTGAAGGGCGTCTACAAGCTCGAGCGTCAGCTGCTGCTCGTGCTCGATTCGCGCAAGGCGCTGCCCGAGAACAACCACTGAGGACACATACCATGCGCGCACTCGTTGTTGATGATTCCAAGACCATGCGGATGATCCTCAAGCAGATCCTTGAGAGCCTCAATTACGAGGTGATCGAGGCCGAGCAGGGCCTTGAGGCGCTGGAGAAGCTGCAGGGCGTCGAACTTCCGGAATTGGCACTTGTCGACTGGAACATGCCCGTGATGAAGGGGATCGACCTGGTGCGGGCGCTGCGCAACGACGAGCACTACGCCGGAATGCGCATCATGATGGTCACCACCGAAACCGAAATGGAACAGGTGCGGACCGCGCTGGTCGAGGGCGCGGACGAGTACGTGATGAAGCCGTTCACCCGAGAGATGATCCTCGAGAAGCTCGAAATCCTCGGGCTCAATCCCTCCTGAACCATCTGAACCGGAACAACCAATGCCCCCTGCCAAGATCCGCGTGCTGGTCGTCGATGACTCGATCGTCATCCGCAAGATCCTCGTGGATATCCTCTCCGGCGATGCGGAGATCGAAGTGGTCGGACAGGCGAGCAACGGCAAGCTCGCAGTGCCCAAGATCCGCGAACTCAAGCCCGATCTGGTGACGCTCGACATCGAGATGCCGGAGATGGACGGTCTCGCGACGCTGGTCGAGGTGCGCAAGTTCGCCCCCAAGCTGCCGGTGATCATGTTCAGCACGCTGACCGAGCAGGGTGCCTCGGCGACCATCGACGCGCTGTCACGCGGGGCATCTGATTACGCCACGAAGCCCTCGAACACCGGATCCTTCGAGCTCTCGCGCGAGCGGATCCGCAACGACCTCATTCCCAAGATCAAGGCCCTGTGCCGCACGGCCACGGCTCTCCCTCAGGCCGCCCTGCCCGCCGGGGCGCGGCCCTCCGGCGTGCGCCTGGGCCTCTCCCGTCCACTGGGTGCGGTCGAGCTGCTTGTGATCGGCTGCTCCACCGGCGGACCGCAGGCCCTCGATCGCGTGCTGAGCGGTCTCTCGCGCGAAACCAGCGTGCCCGTGCTGATCGTGCAGCACATGCCTGCGACCTTCACGCGCATGCTGGCAGAACGGCTCAAAGGCAAGTGCGCGCTTCCTGTGCACGAAGCACGCGACGGGGAAGAGGCGCTGCCCGGTCAGGTGCTGGTGGCGCCCGGCGACCACCACATGGAGCTGGTGCGGACGGACGGACGCCTGCGGGTCCGCCTCAATCAGAATCCTCCCGAAAATTCGGTGCGCCCTGCCGTCGACGTGCTGTTCCGCTCCGCCGCGGCGCTGCATGGACGCAGCACGCTGGCCGTGGTGCTGACGGGCATGGGGCAGGACGGCCTGCGCGGTGCGCGCGACATTCACGCGGCCGGCGGCACGATCCTTGCGCAGGATGCGGCGACCAGCGTCGTCTGGGGCATGCCCGGCTATGTGGCGCAGGATGGGATCGCCGCCGCGGTCCTGCCGCTGGATGAAATCGCCCAGGAGATCAACACACGTCTGTTTGTCCGCCGGTTTCCGATGAAGGAGAAGCGCTGATGTCCATCGCCCAGGACGATTTCGATTACCTGCGCACGCTCGTGCGCCAACGCTCCGCGATCGTGCTGGAGACCGGCAAGGAATATCTCGTCGAATCGCGTCTGGCCCCGCTGGCTAGGGAGGTGGGCGTGGAGGGCATCTCGGGCCTCGTGATGCTGCTGCGCACCGACCCGCGCGGCCAGATCTCCAACAAGGTCGTCGACGCGATGACGACCAACGAAACGAGCTTCTTCCGCGATCTCAACCCTTTCGATGCGCTGCGCCTCAAGGTGATTCCGGATCTGATTGCCGCGCGCGGCAAGGATCGCATGCTCAATCTGTGGTGCGGCGCGGCTTCCAGCGGCCAGGAGCCCTACACGATCGCCATGACGCTGCGCGAGCACTTCCCGCAGCTCAACGAGTGGCGCATCCGGTTCCTCGCGACGGACATCTCCAAGGAGATGTTGCGGCGCTCGCGAGCGGGCATCTACTCCCAGCTGGAGGTCAACCGCGGCCTGCCGGCGAAGTATCTGGTGAAGTACTTCGAGCAGAAGGGCGCCGAGTGGCAGGTGCGCAAGGACCTGCGCGACATGATCGAGTTCAGCGAGCTCAACCTCGCGCAGCCGCTGCCGCCGATGCCCAAGCTGGACATCGTCTTCCTGCGCAATGTGCTGATCTATTTTGATCTCGCGACCAAGCGCGACATCCTGGCACGCGTGCGCGGCGCCCTGCACCCCGAAGGCTATCTGTTCCTCGGGGGCTCGGAGACCACGCTCAACGTCGATGACCAGTTCCGGCGCGAAGCCTGCGAGAAGACCTTCGTCTACCGGCCGATCCGCAAGTAGCGGCGGCCACTCACAGCCTGCGCGCGCGCGATTCCGCGCCCTTGCGGCGCTCGGCGAAGCCCTCGGCTCGGCCCTGCGCCGGCTGCAGCTGAAGCTCGAGCTCGCCGGAGCGGAAGCGGCCGAGCCCCTGCCAGGAAAGCGCCAGCTCCTCGCTCGGCGACTGGTAGACCAGTGCGTCGTCGCGGAAGAACAGCTTCACCTGAGTGGTACCCAGCTGATAGTCCCCCACCCAATCCTGCGCGCGCGCCGCATCGACCGGCAGCCGCAGATCGGTGAGCGGCGGCAGTCCGGCGCAGAATCGCTCCAGTTCCTCCTCGATTTGACCGGTGGGCGCGCTGGCGCAGGTGGCGAGCACGCAGACCGCCGCGCCGCTGGACGCGCTGGCCCCGAAGCTGGCTCGGAAGCCGCCGATGCCCCCATCGTGCAGCCAGCGCGGCTCGCCGCCCAGCGTCTCGATGCTGAGCCCCAGACCGTGTCCGGTGGGCTTGCCATCGAGGAACCGCGAGCTGCTGCGGATGCGCTGCGCGGGCAGACGCTCGTCGACGACCGCGTTCCACCAGCGCAGCACGTCTCCCGGCGTCGAGCACAGGCCCATGCGCAGTTCGCGCGGCTCCGCGGCCACAAACAGCTGGCGTTCCAGACCCGTGTCCAGCTCGCGGCAATCGCGTGCATGTCCCACGGGACGCAGCTCATCCGGGCAGGCGCCGGTGTGCTCGAGCTCCGCAACCGAACACAGCTGCGTGAGAATCAGCTTGTCCATCGGCTCGCCGAACGCATCGGCGAGGATCCAGGGCACCAGACGCCAGCCGATCGAGTCGTGCACTTGACGCGTGCCGGGCGTGAATGCCAGCGGGAGGCCTCCTGCGAGCTGGAGGAACCCGGCACGGTCGAGCGGGTCATCAGCGCCGCGCGCCGCGAGAGCGCGCACCAGATCCGAGGTCGAGGTCAGCCCGCTCGTGCCGGCCAGAATCTGCTCGAGTCGCAGTTCCTTCCATGCCTCGGGGCAGTCCTTCAGCACCTTGGAGAGCGGATCGTCGAGCTTGAGTCGCTCCTCGGCCTGCGCGGCGAGCACCAGACTCGCCAGCAGCGGCCGCTCCAGCGAGCCCAGCGGCAGACGAGTGTCGTTCTGCATCCCGAGGCCGGCGACGGGATCGGCAAAGCCGTAAGCGCGTTCCAGAACAACCCGGCCCTCTGCGGCGATGGCCAGCGACAACCCCGGCACACCGCCCTCGCGGAGGGCGCGGCGGGCCAACTGGTCGCAGACCAACGGCAGTTCAGCGGGCAGTTGCAGCGCGGAGGGCGCGACAGCGAGAAGCAGGAGGTTCCACATGCCCCCATGCTGGGATTCTTCCGATCCGTCTGCCTCGCCCGCAGTGCGTAGACGGCCCCCGCTGCTGTGCGCACTCGGCGCTTTCCTTTTGGCCCCTGCTCCTGCCATCATCACGCGCGCCAGAGATGCCTCCCCCTCCGACTCCCCCGCCGCCCCAAGTCGCCCTGTTCGTGACGGAGAAGCTGCCCTGGCCGCTGGATGATGGCGGCCAGATCCGCAGCTGGCACATGCTGCAGGCGCTGGCTCGCACGGGTCCGGTGCGCGTGCTGGCGCGCGCACCCGAGGATCCGGCCGCTGCGCAGGCGCTGCGCGCGCAGGGCTTCGAGCTCGAGCTGTTTGCGGCACGCACCTCCGCCGTCTGGAAAGTCTTCAGCCTGGCGCGCGCACTGTTCACGCGCCGGCCGCACCCCCTGCCGAAGAACTTCTCCGGGCCGCTGCGCGCCGCCCTGCGCCGGATGCTCACCGACGGCGGCGTGCGTCACGTGCACTTCAACCACCTCGACGCGGCACAGTACCTTTTGACCCTCGACGCGCGGCAGGTTGCGACGAGCATCGACACGCACAATCTGCTGACCGGCCTGTACCGACGCCTCGAGAGCGAGAGCCGCAATCCTCTCGCGCGGGCCTACGTGCACCTGCAGTGGCGCAAGATGGCGGCGATGGAACCGCGCATCCTGCGGCTGGCGCAGCGCGTGTTCGTCTGCTCGGAACAGGAACGCGCGCAGTTGCGCGTGTGGGGCATCGACCGTGCGCGGGTAGTGCCCAATGGCGTCGATACGGAGCACAATCAGCCGCAGCCGCGCCCCCCCGACGGGCGTCAACGGCTGGTGTTCTGCGGCGGCATGGACTACCTGCCCAATCAGGACGGGGTGCGCTGGTTCCTCGACAGCATCTGGCCCGAGCTCGTGCGCACGCAGCCCGGACTGGAGCTGTTGATCGTGGGCAAGAACCCGCCGCGCGACCTGACGGCGCGGGCCGTGGGTGCGGTGAGCTTCACGGGTCGCGTCGAGGATGTTCGTCCGCTGGTGAGCAGCGCGGATCTCTCGATCGTGCCCCTGCGCATCGGCGGCGGGACGCGCCTCAAGATCCTTGAGTCGCTGGCCCTCGAGCGCGCCGTGGTATCCACCGGCACCGGCGCGGAGGGACTCGAGCTGGAGGCTGGCAAGGAGATCGCCCTGGCGGACGAACCGCAGGCGTTTGCGAGCGCCGTGCGCGAGCTGCTCGCCGATCCGGCGCGTCGCGAGCGCATGGCGCAGGCCGGCCGGGCCCGCGTGCTCGCGCAGTACGACTGGCGCGTGGCGACTGCGTCCGCCTTCGACTAGGCAGCGGCTTCGCGCTCGACGCGCACTTCCGAGCCGTCACTGGAGAGCACCCGATGCTGACCCTGCTCCTGCGTGGCGAGGTGCACGCGGCGCTGCCACAGCCCGGCGATGCTCTTGAGCACTTCCGCCGCCGCAGCCAGCTCCAGATCGCGGCCGTCGTGATGGTGCTGCAACAGCAGCTCGCCCGCACCCTTGTGGTTGTCGTCCACCAATTCGATGCGTGGCGTCCCGGCCCACGCCAGATCGCGCACGATGCGATCCTTCAGCGTCTTCCAGCCGCCTTGCGCCTGCCCCTCCGGCGTGAAGGCCGGGGCAAAGAGCGGGTGGCGGGCGGCGAATTCCTCGTCCACCAGCTCATCCACCCAGCTGGCATCGTGGTGCGCGCGTCGCAGCCGGAACAGGTCCAGCTGCCGCCGCTCGGCATGACGCCACAGGTCCAGACCGAATTGGTAGGGATTGAGCTGCCCGGGGCGCGTCGCAGTGGCTCCCGAGTGGCAATCGGCGAAATCGACGATCTCGGAGGCCTCGAGCAGACCTCCGGTCAGCAGGCGACTGTGCCACAGGCAGGCCCAGCCCTCGTTCATGATCTTCGTCATGCGCTGGGGAACGAAGTACAGCGCCTCGGCGCGCACGATGCGGATCAGCTCGCGCTGCCAGTCCTCGAGTTCGCAGCGCTGGCCCAGAAATCCCAGCACATCGTGCGAAGGCACCCGCGGGCGTGCGCCGCGCGTGCGGCGTTCGCTGTTCTCCGGCGCCATCGCGGCATCGAGCGAGCGCCGCGCGCGCTCCACGGCGCTGCCGCGCTCTTCATCACGCGCGCGCGCCTGCAGGTGTTCGGACAGCGGCGCGAAGGGATCGAGCAGAGTGTCCAGCGAGAGAATCGAGTCCAGAAAGCGCTCCACGGGCTCCTGGCCGTGCCGCTCCATGCAATCGCGCACCCACGCCGCATGCTCGGCCATTCGCCCCAGCATGTGGCGGTCGGTGGGCGCGAACCAGGCGTTGTTGGCGAAGAAGTCCGCGTGACCGCAGACGTGCGCCATCACGAGCTTCTGTTCCATTCGCGAGTTGGTGCTGACGAGATAGGCATGCACCGGATCGTTGTTGATCACCAGCTCGTAGATCTTGGAAAGCCCGTAATGCCGGCCCTTCTCCAGCCGGTCGTATTCCATGCCGAAGCGCCAGGATGGATAGCGCAGCGGGAAGCCGCCCAGCGCACACAGCGCGTTGACGGCCGAGGGTTCGACCATCTCGAAGACCAGCTCGAAGAAGCTCAGACCCCGCGCGCGCGCCGCAGCCTCGATGCGCGCCGCATCGGTGCGCAGGCCTTCGTCCAGCGGATGCGTCGTGATCATCAGCGCCCCCTTCCCAGAAAGGCCCGGATCGCCTCGCGAATCCCGTCGCGATCGTTGACGTTGGCCGTCACCAGGCGGTCCGTGCCCGGCAGCGCACCGTCGAGGTCCTTCTTGAACTGACCCGAGCCGTAGGCGCTCTTGACCTGTCCGTAGCAGAACTGGTTGACGCGGGGAATCAGCTCTTCGCGCAGCAGACCGATGCAGCGCTCGGTGTCGCGCGCGCTCCAGTTGTCGCCATCGGAGTAGTGGAACGGGTAGATGTTCCAGTCCTCGGGCGGATACTGCTCGCGGATCTTTTGCAGGCACAGCTCGTAGGCCGAGGAGATCTTGGTGCCGCCCGACTCGCGCAGGTGGAAGAACGAATCCTGATCGACCTCCTTGGCGACCGCATCGTGCACGATGTAGACGACCTCGAGGTTCTTGTACTGGCTGCGCAGCCAAGTGTCGATCCAGAAAGCCTTGATGCGCACGATCTCCTTCTGTTCGCGGCCCATCGATCCGCTGACATCCATGATGTGGAAGATCACGGCCGAGGACTGCGGGCGCGACTGCGGTTTGCAGAAGCGAAAGCGCTCGTCTTCGTGCAGCGGCGTGATGCGCGGCGCGTGCGGATCGTAGCTTCCCGAGGCGATCTCGCGCCGCAGCGCGTTGCGCCAGGTGCGCCGAAAGTGACGCAGCGAAGCCGGACCCTGATTCGCGATGCCGCGCCAGCGCAGCGTTTCGGTGACCAGCTGCGAACGACCGCGCGCCTCGATGCTGGGCAGTTCGAGTTCCTCGCCGAGCATGCGCGCGAGTTCCTCAAGTTCGACTTCGACCTCGTACAGGTGCGAGCCCTCGCCCTCACCCGCCTGTCCGCCGCCCTGACCCGCGCGGGCCTCGCCCTGCGCGGCTTCTCCCGCCGCCTGGCCGCTGCCGCCGCCCGCGTTGTTGTCGCCGAAGCGCAGGCGCGGCAGCTCGATCTGCGGCACGGGGATCGAGATGGCGCGCTCGCCGCGGCGACCGAGCAGCTCGGATGTCGACAGGTAGCGGCGCAGATCCTCGCGCAGGCGTCCACGCACGATGTCGCGGAAGCGATTGCGATCGCGCTCGATGCGGGAGAGGCTCATCGTCAGGCAGCCGCCTTGGGACGGGCGCGCGCGAAGAGGCCGGCGGCCTGAGCGAGGATCCCGGCTGCCGTGGCTTCGTCGTAGCCGCACTGCTGCATCAGGCGCGTGCGGATCTGAGCGATCTTCGACTGCGCCTGCGGGTCGACGACGCTGGAGACCAGTGTCGTCAGCTGAATCGTGTCGCGACGGTCCTCGAAGACCTTGCTCTCCAGAGCACGGCACAGGCGAGCGTTCTCGCGGTACTCGAACACGCCACCCTCCAGCCGCACCGCCGCGATGTAGTTCATCAGCTCGTGGCGGAAGTCGCCCTTGCGAGTCTCGGGAATCTCCATGCGCTCTTCGATGCTGCGCATCAGGCGCTCATCCGGCTCGCACTCGCATCCCGAGGCATCGACTACCTTCTCGCGCGTGACCCAGGCCTTGACGTTGTCGACGTACTTCGCGCAGAGCGAACGCAGCTCCTCAGGATCGGCGGTGATCGCCGCCTGCACCTCGCGCTGGATGATGGTCTCGTACTCCTCGCGCACCAGACCGACCAGCTGCGTGTAGCGTTTGCGCGTGTCCTCGCTGCCGATCAGCGAGTGGTGGCGCAGTCCCGACTCCAGCTCGTCGAGCACCATGTGCGGCGTCACGGGACCGCGCGCACTGGCGATGCAGGTGGCAATGCGATCCTGCACGTAGCGCGGCGAGATGCCGCCGAGGCCCTCGCGCGGCGCACCGGCCCTGAGCTCGGGAATCTGGCCGGGCTGGAAACCCTGCACGTCCTCGCCGTTGTACAGGCGCGCCTTCTGCAGCAGGCTCAGCGTGGCGTGGGCCGGCTCCTCGAGGCGGGTCAGCACGGCCCACAGCGCCGCCATCTCGAGTGCGTGCGGAACCAGGACGCGCGCGCTCGCCGGGCGTCGCGCAAACTGGCGCCGGTAGATCTCGGTCTCATCGGCCACGGCGAGGTTGTAAGGCACGTCGATCTTGATCGTGCGGTCGCGGAAGGCCTCCATCAGCTCGTTGGAGGCGAGCTTGCGGTACTCCGGTTCGTTGGTGTGGCCCAGAATCACCTCGTCGATCGATGTCTGGGCGAACTTGCGCGGCTTGATGGCGTGCTCCTGCGTGGCACCCAGCAGGTCGTAGAGGAAGGCTACATCCAGCTTGAGAACCTCGACGAACTCCAGCAGACCGCGATTGGCGACTTGGAATTCCCCGTCGAAGTTGAACGCCCGCGGATCGGAATCGGATCCGTATTCGGCGATCTTGCGGTAGTTGAGATCGCCCGTCAGCTCTGTGGAGTCCTGGTTCTTCTCGTCCTTGGGCTGGAACGTGCCGATGCCGACGCGGTCGCGTTCGCTGAGCAGCAGCCGCTTGACCCGCACGTGCCCCATCACCGCGCGCCAGTCGCCGCCGTGGCGCTCGAGCAGCTGCTCGAAGAAGAACCGGCTAACCGGATCGAGCTCGCCGCGGATCTCGATGCGGTAGCCGCGCCGGTTGCGGCGGTTGAGCTCCGTTTCGACCTCCGCGCGCGCGGACTGCGGGATCAGCAGCAGCGGATCCTGATTCATCGGCGAGCGTGTCACGACTCCGTCGATGACCCACTCAAAGCTGTACAGAGCCCCCTCATCACAGCGCGAGTAGGCCTCCAGCGAGCGCTTCAGGATGCGCGCGATCGTACTCTTCGCCGAGCCCACCGGTCCGTGCAGCAGCAGCACGCGCCGCTCGGGTCCCAGCCCCAATGCTCCGGCGCGGATCGTGCGCACCAGCTGATCCAGCGGCGCATCGAGGCCGTAGACGGCGTCTTCGCCGCCGCCATGCGGATCATCGAAGAGCTTCCAACGGGGCGCCGCGCCGGACTTGCCCGGGACGCAGCCGTGGCCCTCGATCATGTCGGACAGCCGTTGCCAGGCATTGCGGGCCAGCTCCGGATGCTCCTGCACGCGCTCCAGATACTCCTCAAAGCTGCCCTCCCAGTGCAGCGCGCGCCAGCGCTCTGGGGAAACGGAGTCTTCGATGCGCTGCAGGAGAGGGTTGGGCTGGTTCATGGAGGATGGGTGCGGAGGGATTGGAGGGGATCCTTCGCCTTCTTCATCGGGTGCGCTAGCGCCCGGCCTGTAGCGCGGGCCGAAGGTGGCATCGCCGCCGCCCAGCCGTTACACCATCTGGCATGCCCACGCCGCTGACCCCGCTGCTGCTGCCTCTCGGACTGGCCATTTTTTCCGGATGCGATGCGCCCAAGACCGGGACCCCGCCGCAATTCGATGCGGCCCGGGCCTGGAAGCACCTCGAGACGCAGGTGGCCTTCGGTCCACGGCCCGCGGGATCGCAGGCTCTGGAGAAGACGCGCGTATTCCTGATGGACACGCTGCGTGCGAGCGGCCTCAAGCCGGTGCGCGAGCACTTCAAGTCCCCCACGCCCAAGGGCGAACTAGCCTTCGCCAACGTCTACGCCGATCTGCCGGCGCAAGACCCAGCCGCCGAGTGGATCATTCTGGGCTCGCACTTCGACACCAAGCACGCCGAAGCGCGCTTCCCCGAGCCCTTCCTGGGTGCGAACGACGCCGGCTCGAGCACGGCCGTGCTGCTGGAGCTGGCGCACGCGCTCGCCCGCCAGGGAGCGCGCGAGCTCAACTACCGCTTCCTGTTCCTCGACGGCGAGGAGGCCGTCCTGTGGGACTGGGCCGGTGAAGACAACACCTACGGCTCGCGGCACCACGCGGCCGAGCTCAAGAAGAGCGGCATGGCGGCGCGCGTGCGTGCGTTCATTCTTCTGGACATGGTCGGCGACAAGGACCTGCAGTTGATGCGAGATTCGTACTCCGACCGCCGCTTGCTGGACATGTTCTTCGCCAGCGGGCGCGAGCTGGGCTACAAGCGCCATGTCGACGGCCGTGCTCAGGAGATCCTCGACGACCACCTCTCGTTCATGGCTGTCGGCATCCCCTCCGTCGACCTGATCGACCTCGACTACGGTCCGTTCAATTCCTTCTGGCACACGCCCAAGGACACGCTCGAGAACTGCTCGCAGGCCTCGCTGGAAGTCGTCGGCAGGATCGTGCTCACGACCCTGCCGAAGGTGGAGAAGGAATTCCGGCGCTCGCGCTGAGCGCTCAGCCCAGGCTCGGCTCTTCGCGCGAGGACGGAGCGGACTCCGGATGCTCCGCAGCGGGACGCACGGAATCGGTCGGAGCCGGCTCGGCCGCCTGAGGCGGCGCGACAGCCACGATCTCGACCACGCGCTCGCCGCTCTCGACATCGAGCTCTGCCCGCGGCTTGACCTTGCGACCTGCCGGAGCATCGACGAAGCGCTCGACCTGGCTGAGTTCGACGGAGACCTGACGCGAGACACCCTTGGTCTCCATCGTCACGCCGTAGAGCGCCTGACAGGCCGCCATGGTGCCCTTGTTGTGCGTCACGACGACGAACTGGGTGTTCTGCGCATAACCCGCGAGCATCGCGAGGAAGCGCTCGATGTTGGCATCATCGAGTGCGGCATCGACTTCGTCGAGGATGCAGAACGGGCTGGGACGGGCCTCGAAGACCGCAAACAGCAGTGCCAGCGCGGTCATCGTGCGCTGACCGCCCGAGAGCAGGCCGATCGAGAGCATCTCGCGTCCCGGCGGACGCGCGATGATGTCGACGCCCGCTTCCAGAATGTCGACGCCCTCTTCGAGCTTGACCTCAGCGCGTCCTCCGCCGAACAGCTGGCGGAAGATGCGGGCGAAGTTCTCGGCGACTTCCCGGAAGGTCTCTTCGAACAGGCGCTTGGATTCGCCGTCGATGGTGCGCACCGTCTCATCGAGCGAAGCGCGCGCCGCCGCGAGATCCGCGCGCTGCGTCTTGAGGAACTCGGCGCGCGTGCCGACTTCCGTGAGCTCGCTCATGGCCTCCATGTTGACCGGGCCGATCTTGTCGAGCTTGGCGCGCAACTCGCGCACCTCGACCTCGAGCTGCTCGAGACGGCTGCCCTCCAGCAGGTCAGGCTCGGGCGCAAAGCCCTCCGCCAGCGCATCGAGCGTGGTATGCAGTTCCTCCTCGGCGCGCCGCGCGATCTCGGCCTGCTCCAGCCCCAGTCGCTGCTCCTCGAGGCGCGCACCCGATAGCGACTCGTTGCGCCTCTCCAGCTCGCGGGTGACCGCCTCCATCCGCTCGCGCAGGCTCAGCACGATCGCGCTGCTCTCCTCGGCGCGCACGCGCAGACCGCCGAGTTCTTCCTCGGTGCCCGAGCGCTTCTGCAACAACCCGGCGCTGGTGCCCGCCAGCTGCGTGCACTGCGTCTCGAGTTCCTCCGCCGCCGCCGCATGCTCACCCGACAGGCGTGCCGCGCGCGAGCGTTCCAGTTCGATTTCCTCCACGCCGCGCGCCAGATCGCGCACGCGGCGACTGAGGCCCTCGTGCTGCGAGCGGGCGCTCGCGGCGCGCACCTGAGCCTGCGAGGAGCGCTCGGCGACCGAGCTGCGGGACTCTTCGCTCTGGGCGCGCTCCTGTTCGAGGGTTCCGAGCCGGGCGTGCTCCTCTTCCCAGCGCGTGCGCGCGCTTTCCTCGCGAGCCTTGGAGGCGGCGAGCTCCGCCTGCAGGCGCTCGATCTCGCGATCGATCTGCGCGGCCTCGTTGGCCTGTGCACGCTCGGCCGCATCGAGATCGCTCATGCGGGCACGGGTTGTGGCCAGCTGGCTCTCGGCCTGCGCGCGCTGCGTGCGGCGGGCCTCGAGTTCCTGACTGGAGCGCTCCCAGTCCTTCTGCAGCGTAAGGCGCTCCTGCACCAGCGCGGCACGCCGCGCCTCCAGCGCCGCGAGCTGCTCTTCCAACTGGCTGACGCCCGTCTTGAGCTCGGCCGCCGATGAGCGCCGGCCCACCGCGCCCTGCGTCAGGTTGCGGGCGCCGGCAAGGATGCCGGCCGCATCGACCACTTCACCCTCGGGCGTCACGGCGCGCCACTGCGGATGCGCGGCGACGAGCGCGAAGGCCGCCTCCAGATTGGCCGCGAGCAGCACATCGCCCGTGAGGATCTCCGCCAATGGGAGACACTCGGGGCTGCAGCGCACGCGCTCGAACAGGCGGCCGCGGTGCAGGTCCGCGGGCGGCAGATCGCCGCGCGCGGGCACGCTGGCCGCACCGGAGGGCAGCAGCAGCGAAAGCTGGCCGCTTTCCTTGGAGCGCAGCCAGGCCGCGATCTTGTGCGCGGCGTCGAGATTCTTCGCCATCAGCGCGGCGCCGCGCAGTCCCAGCACCGCATCGAGCGCGCGGGCGTGCTCGGTGTCCGTCAGCAGGTGATCCGCGACGAGTCCCAGCAGTTCATCCTTGCTGCAGGGCTCGCCCTGTCGGGCCACGCCCTCCATCAGCTTGCGTGCGCTCTTGCCGATGTCCTCGAGGTCGCGCTCTCGGTCGAGCAGGAACTCGATGCGGCTGGAAAGCCGCGTGCGCTCCAGCTCCAGGCGGTTCTTCTCGCGATCGGTCTCGCCGATCGCGGTCGCCACCTCCGCCAGACGCTGCGCGAGCGCCTTGCGTGCGGCGTCCTTCTCGGCGAGCTCGTTCTGCGCCGTCGCGCTGCGCTCCTGCGCCTGCACCAGCTCTTCGCGCATGCGCTGCGCAGCGGCCTGCGCTTCGGCCGCGCGCGCGGCAGCGCGGCCGCGGCGCTCTTCTGCGACCGGCAGCGCCTCCGACAGCGAGCGCGCCCGGTTTTCGGCGCGCGTGCGCTCATCCAGCAGTCCCAGCACGATCTCGTTCTGACGGCGGACCTTGTCCTTGATCTCGCGCCACGCGGTCTCAAGCATCGAGAGCTCGCGGAACAGTTCCTGCGCGGCCTGCCCCGCTTCGCGGGTCTCGGCTTCGATGCGCGTCTCCTCCGCGCGCAGGTCCGAAAGCTCGGCGGCGCGCGAGGCGTGCGTGGCCGCCAAGCGCTCGGCGCGTGAGGCCTCTTCCTTGGCAGCCTGACGCTCCTGCGCGGCGCGGTTGGCGAATTGCACGCGACGCTCGTCCAGCGCGCGTCCCTCGGCCGCCAGCGCGCTGGCTTCCGAGAGCAGGCGATCGATCTGCGCCACCAGCACGCTGCGCTCGGCATCGCGCGAACCCACGTCGGCCTCGGCACCTTCGCGCAGGTTGCGCAGTTCGCCGATGGCATGTTCCATCGATTGAATCGACTCGGTCAGCTTGCCAAGGCACTCGCGCAGCACGTGACTGCGGTGCGCAATCCAGCGCATGCGCATGCGTGACCACTCATCGCGCGCCTCGACGAAGCGTTCCGCCTTGCCAGCCTGGATCTTGAGCGAACGCACGCGGCCGTCGAGCTCGGCGATCACGTCGTCGAGCCGCTGCATGTCCTCCGCGACCTTCTTGAGGCGCAGTTCCGCCTCCACGCGGCGCTGACGGTAGCGGCTGATGCCGGCCGCCTCCTCGAAGATGCGGCGGCGCTCAAGCGGATTGGCGGAGAGCACGGCATCGATCTTGCCCTGCTCCAGCACCGAGTAGCCGCGGCTGCCGAGCCCGGTGTCGAAGAGCATCTCGCGGATGTCCTTGAGACGTACCTTATCGCCGTCGATCAGATACTCGCCGTCACCGCTCTTGAACACTCGGCGCGTGATGGCCACTTCCGCGCCGCGCCCATCCAGCGTGTTGGCGGAGTTGTCGAGGATCAGGCTGACCTCCGCGACCGACATGCCCGGCCGCGACTGGCAGCCTTTGAAGATGACATCCGTCATCTCCGCACCGCGCATCGAGGTCGGGCGTGTCTCGCCCAGCACCCAGCGCACACTGTCCACGACGTTGCTCTTGCCGCATCCATTGGGGCCGACGACGCCCGTGACATCGTTCTTGCCAAACTCGAAGACGGTGCGGTCGGCGAAGGACTTGAAGCCCAGAAGCTCCAGACGTTTGAGGCGCATGTGGAAGGATCAGGTATCCAGGGTACGCGAAACAGGAACGGACGGTTCGTACAGCTCAGGCTGCGCAGACGCGCCGGCGACGCCGGTACGCGCGGAAGCTCCCGGCAGCACCGAGAGCGGATGGGCAGAGCCGCGCATCCGCGCGCGCAGCTCGTCGGCCTGCGAAAGCTGGGACAGCGTCCAGCCGCGGCACGGCAGGATCTGTCCGCTCTCCAGCGCGTTCATCACCAGCGACAGCTGCGGCACGCCCAGTGAGGCGGCCTGACGGCCGACTTCGAGGCCGCAGCTGTACAACGGCGGCTCGGAAGCCTCGCTCAGCCCTTCGGCGAACAGCAGCGGTTGACGTGTCGGGAACTGCAGGCGGTCCAGCGCGCAGAAACGCGCGGCCGCGCGTTCTGCGCGCAGCGGTGAGAGCGTCAACGCCAGACCGCGCGGCTCACCCAGGCGCGTGATGGCCTCCGCGAGGAACGCCAGCACGCGCGCGTGCTGCTCTCCGCGCAGCTCGCCATCGCCCAGAATGCGCAGGCTCTCGGTGAGCCCTACGGGAGCGATCGTCTGCTGCACGCGGCCGCGCAGCACGCTGCGCACCTCGCGTGAACGGCTTGCGCCGCGCTCCAACTCAACCAGCGCATCCAGCGCGCGCTCGAGCATCCGGGCCACTTCCTCGAAGAAGGCATCCTCGCGCCATGCGCCTGCGCGGCGCGCCGCGCGCGGCAGGTTGAGCGCCACCGAACTCGCCAGCGTCAGCACGCCGCGCTCCCGCGGTGCGCGCATCAATCCCGCGCCGGCGCTGCGGCCCTCGCCAGCCTGCCACGTGGGCAGGATGCGCCCCGACTCGAGCGCGCGCGCGATGGCCTGCGCGGCCTCGGCATCCTCTTCGGCCAACGCGGTCAGATCGCGGATCGCGATGCCGGCCTGCAGTGTTGCGCTCGAACCGCCGGCATCCAGCCGCGCCAGTTCGACCACGATGCGCGCCAACTGGGCACCGGCGCGCGCCGAGCCGGACAGCGGCGCCAGGCACAGCTCGATGCGTCGCTCCTGCGCGACGGCCAGAGCTTCCAGCGAACGCAGCAGCGGTCCCAGCAGATTGCGCGGCAGCGACGCCAGCTCGGGCACCGCATCGTCGAGCACCAGCGTATCGCGCACGCGCGACAGCTCGACACCGATCTGCGCGAGCTCACCGAACAGACCTTCGGCGCGCGCACCCGATTGAGCGAACAGATCGAGAGGGATCGAGCGCGCCAGCGGGCGGTGGAACGCGCCCAGGTCCTCGATCCAGAACTCGCCTGCGTAGAGCGCATCGCTGCACTCTTCGCTGAGCAGGTCTTCCAGCGCGTGACGCTCAAGGATGCGACCGGTCAGCGCGGTTTCCAGCTGCGCGCCGTCCTCCGCCAGCCAGCGCACGAGATCATGGCGCGGCACGGAGAGCGCGCGCGTGCGCTTGAGCGCTTGCGACAGGCCCATGTCGACCAGCTCGTTGTCGACGAGCTCGCGAATCAGCGCCGTCGAGATGCGCTTCAGGCCGCTGTCGAAAACGCGCGCTTCCACGTTGGCCGCGACCGCCTCGGCCGTGGGCCGCGGCAGCTCCGCCTCGTTCATCAGCGCGGCGACGATGCGCCCCTTGCTCCAGCTCTCCAGCGCGCCCGAGACCTGCACACGCGGCGCGCGGGCCGAACCCGAGTCGGCACCGTGCACCGAGAGCACATTGCGAATGCGCGCGCGGCGATCGCGGTAGAGGATGTAGGCCTTGGCAACGCTGGCATGGCCGAGCTCGATCAGAGCCAGTTCGACGAGATCCTGAATCTCCTCGATGCCCGGCACGGCTTCGTCAGCACCGGCGTAGCGACGCCGCAGCGCCAGCTCGACCACATCCGATACCTCGCCGGCGAACAGCGGATCCTGCTCGCCCACGGCGGCCTGGGCCTTGCCGACCGCCTCGGCGATCTTCTGCTTGTCGAAGGGCACCTCGCGCCCGTCGCGCTTCTTGATGCGGCGGATCTTCACGTGCGCTGCTGCTCCTCGCTGCCCTTGACGGCGCGCTCGTCGAGCATGGGGCGCAGTTCGTTGAGGAACTCACGCACGTCCTTGAACTCGCGATAGACGGATGCGAAGCGCACATAGGCCACCTCGTGCAGCTGGCGCAGCTCCTCCATCACCATCGAACCGATCACCGAGCTCTCCACCTCACGATCGAACTCCTCCTGACAGCGCGCTTCGATGCGCGCCACGGCGGCTTCGATTGCCTCGCTGGGCACCGGGAGTTTTTCGCAGGCCTTGAGCATACCCTTCAGCACACGCTCGCGATCGAAGCGCACGCGCTCGCCGCTCTTCTTCACGACGCGCAGCGGTGTCTCCTCGATGCGCTCGTAGGTCGTGTAGCGCAGGCAGCACTCCAGACACTCCCGCCTGCGTCGGATGACGCTGCCCTCGAGCGAGGCTCGCGAGTCGACAACGCGGTCGTTGTCCTTCTTGCAGCGGGGGCAGTTCATGGGAGGGCGGGGCGGGCGGGGGCGGGGGCGGCGCTGGGAGGAACCCCAAGCGGTTGGGGTACTGGGCGCGCCGGCCGGAAGCGGTGGTGGTTGAAACGCTGGTCGCACCATAGCAGAAAGCGGCTCTTCCGGCTAGCCGCACCGCGCTCAGCATCGGCGGCAAAGGACTGTCCGCACAGGACTTAGGGTCCATCTCAAGGAAGGCCGCAGGCGACGGGCGGGGGTCCGAAGACCGTCCTCAGCAGGGCAGCGCGGTGAGCTGAGCCGTGTGGAGTTGCACCGTGCGCACCGGCCCTTCGCGGCTTCCCGCCAGACGGGCCTCCACCCCGCAGGGACCGGCCGGCAGCGCGGGAATCAGGCGCGGGAATCAAGCTAGGCGGCTGCGCGCCTCGTGTCCGTCATTTCCCCAGGCAGAAGCGTGCGAAGATCCGATCCAGAACATCCTCTACACCTGATTCGCCGCTGATCTGCTCCAATTCCGCCTGGGCCAGCCGCAGCTCCTCTGCGCACAGTTCCAGCGGAACATGGTCACACAAATGCCGCCAGGCGCACTCCAGATGCGAATGGGCCGCCTCGAAGGCAGCGCGATGGCGGGCGCGCAGTTCACCCATGACTCCCCCGCTCATCATCGGCAGCGCGTGCGAGAGTTTGGCGCGCAATTCCGCAATCCCGATCTGCTTTTCCACCGAAATCGCCAGCGCTTCCGGCGGTGCCGGCTGTGCGCCGGGCCGATCGACCTGCGACCAGACCAACCAGCTGTCCTGAGGTCGTGCGGCAAGCTGCGGATCGTCGGCGCGAGCGATCCACAGCACCAAATCGGCCTGAGCGAGCATCTCCCGGGCTCGCGCCTGCGCCTGCGCGTCGAGTTCATCGCCCGGCAGCTGCGAGAGGCCGGCCGCATCGCACAAGAGCACCTGCTGCCCGCCGAGCGTCCAGTCCTCGCGCAGCACATCCCGCGTGGTGCCCGGTGCCGCGTCGACCAACGCGCGGGGAGCTCCCAGCAGCGCATTGAAGAGCGAACTCTTGCCGGCGCTGGGAGCGCCGGCGAGCACAATGCGCGCGCGCTCCCCGTGCAGGCTGCGCGTGCCCGACTGCTCCGCCGCCTGACGCAGACGCCACCGCAAGGCCTCGAACAGCGGCTGCAACTCCGCTCTTTGCACGCCGGCGGTGTCGGATTCGTCGAAGTCGAGCGCAGCCTCGCACAGCGCGCGCAGATCGAGCAGCGCCGCGCCGGCGGCGCGCACTTCGCGCTCCAGCCCCCCGCCGAGCCACTCCAGCGCCGCGCGGCGTTCCTCGGCGTTGCGCGCCTCGATCAGCGCCAGCACGCCTTCGGCGCGCGTGAGATCGATGCGGCCGTTGAGAAAGGCGCGACGCGTGAACTCGCCGGGCTCGGCCGCGCGCGCCCCCAGCTGCTGGATGCGCGCCTGAAGGCACTCCACCAGCGGCAGGGAGCCGGGAATGTGCAGCTCCAGCGTGTCTTCGCCGGTGTACGAGCGCGGTGCCTCGAAGAGCAGGGCCAGCGCAGGAATGAAGCCGCGGCCATCGAACACGCGCCACGTCTGCGCACCGCGACGGAACGCGAGCGCGGGATCCTGGGTCAGCTCACGCGCAATGCGCGCGGCCGCCGGCCCGCTGACACGCAGAATCGCCCGCTCCGCCGCTCCTCGCGGCGAAGCCCGGGCGACAATCGTGTCGGACTGCATGAACGCATCAGCGCCCGCGCTTGGCGTTGCGCTGCCGCTTGAGTTCGTCGGCCTGCTTCTGCGCTTCCTGAGCGCGATCCATCAGCTTGCCGAGGAAGCCCTGCTTCGTTGGTTGTTCCTTTTCGTCGAGCGGCCAGTACTTGCGGATGACTTTCTGTTCGATGACGCCGATGCCCGACTGCGTGATCATGTAGAGCGAGAGTCCCGCCGCGTAGTTGTACAGGAACACGCCCATGATCACGGGCATCCACATCATCATCTTCTGCATGCGCGCGGCATTCTCATCCGCGGGCACAGGCATGCCCTTCTGCTGCCAGATCCACATCACGATCATCAGCGGCGGCAGGATGTTGAAGTAGTTCATGTCCCAGCCGACGATCGGAACGATGAAGTCCCAGCCGAGATGGATCGTGTGGTCGGGCAGCGAGAGGTCGGGAATCCACAGGAAATCCGCCTGGCGCAGCTCGAAGGCCACGCGCAGCGCGGAGAACAGGCCGAAGAACACCGGAATCTGCAGGAACATCGGCAGGCAGCCGCCCAGCGGCGGGAAGGCGCCTTCCTGCTGCATCAGCTTGGCCTGCTCCTGATTGAGCTTGGCGCGATCGTTCTTGTAGCGCTCCTTCAGCTCCTCGATGCGCGGCTGCAGACGCTTCATCTTGGTCTGGTACTGCGCCATCGCCGTCTGTGAGCGGCGCTGGATCGGGAACAGGATCAGCTTCACGGCCAGCGTCAGCAGGATGATCGCCACACCACAGTTGCCGACCAGCTTGTGGAAGAACTCCAGCACGCTCAGCAGTGCGAAGGCGATCGTGGTGAAGAAGCCCAGATCGTGTTCCACCAGCACCGCCGCGGCCGGATCCGCGGCGACGATCAGGTCGCGATCCTTGGGACCTGCGTAGACGCGGTAGTTCCAGCTCTGCTTCTGGCCCTTCGCCGGCAGCGCCAGTTCCAGCTGCACGTCCGTGACGATCTGCCGCCAGGGCGCGGCCGCCGGATCCTTGCGCAGATAGGCTTCGTCGCGCAGGGCGCGCCAGCTCGCTCCCTTGAGGCTGTTGCGTGCGGACTCGTCGGTTCCGCGCAGCAGCACGGCGAAGTACTTGTTCTGCACGCCGGCATAGGCCAGCGGAGCGCGCGGAATCGTGAAGGCGCCCTGCTGACGGCTGCCGCTCTCGTCTCGGATCTCGGCCTGCACTTCCAGACCGGTGCCGCCCTCCTCCGGAGCGCACACCAGCGCCTGCGGCTCGTAGTAGTAGGCATCCTGACTGTCGCGCGGCATGCAGGCGGCCGGCGTCAGCACGAAACCGATCGGCTTGGGACCCGAGTCGACGCCTTGATTCTCGATCTCCAGACGCAGATCGAGATCGTGCGAGCCTGCGCGGAACTGCAGGCGCTTGCGGAACACGACGCCGGTGCCCGGCGCCAGCGTGTACTCGACGCCGCGGCCGCCATCGGCCTCGGTCAGCTCGCGCGCAGTCCACAGCTCCTCTTCGAGCGGCTTGTCGAGGTATTCGCGCGCCGAGAGGCTTGCCGTGAGCTGCAGCGAGCGCGTGCGCCCGACATTCGACTCCACTTCTTCGAGCACGCGCGTCCAGTTGGCGCTGTCGAGTCGTTCCTCCGCGGAGCGGCCAGCCTTGTCCGGATAGTCGCCCAGGCTCAGGGTCTTGAGCGTCGCGCCCTTGTTGGTGAACACGGCGCGATAGCTGCCGGCCTGACCGGGCTCGCCCACCTGAATCACCAGCTCCTGCTCGATCTCGGCGCGCTGTACCGGACCGCGCGGCTCGCGCGCCGGCGCTGCGGCCGCGCCCTCCTGCGGCGCGAGCTTGTCGGCGGCGGCGTTCGGCGCGCTCGCGATGGACTGCGTCTGCGCTGGCGGCGTCACGCGCGGCGGCGGCGGGTTGAAGTGGTTCCACAGCAGCTGCCAGCCAATGACGATCACCAGGCAGATCGGCAGGACGATGAAGATGCGTTTATCCAAGGCGTTCCTTGCGCGAGCACTCGCGCGTCTAGCGGCCCACCGCGAGGCGGTCGGCGAGGTATTCCGGCAGTGCCGAGACCGCGCGGATGGCTTCCGCCGCGGCTCGATGGTCATATTCCAGCCGCACGAAGCTCACCGAGGAGCCGTCGAACAGCGCATAGGAAAGGCGCGGGTCGCCATCGCGCGGCTGCCCCACCGATCCGACGTTGACGATCATGCGCCGTCCTGAGTCCAGTCCCAGCGGCAGGTCGAGCTGCATGCCCTGCGGGCGATACAGCTCGCCGTTGTCGTAGTAGATCGCCGGCACATGGCTGTGGCCCACGAAGCACACCGAGCAGCCATTCTGCTGCATCACGGCGAAGTTGGCCGCGAGCTTCGGCTTGTCCTGACTGTCGCGCGGCAGCATGTACTCCTTGACCGGATTGCGCGGGCTGCCGTGCGCGAACATCGCGACGCTGTCGCACATCGCCGGCACCAGCTCACCGAGGAAGTCCCAGTAGCGCGCGCTGTCCGCGCCCGCCAGCGCCTCGCGCGTCCACTCGATCGCCGCACGCGCCTTGGGATTGAAGTCCTCCGGACTCTCCAGCAGCGCCAGCTCGTGGTTGCCCTGCAGGCAAAGCCCCGCATACAGCTCAGCTCCCGAGCCCGAGCGATCGCGCGGTGCGCTGACGCACAGCTCCATGACCCAGTCGAGGCACTCGCGCGGTCGGGCACCGTAGCCGATCACGTCCCCCAGACAGACGAAGCGCTCGACACCGCGTGCACGCGCATCCGCCAGCGCCGTCTCCAGCGCGGGCAGGTTCGAGTGCAGATCGGAGATCAGCGCGGTGCGGGGATAGTTCACGGGTGTCCGGGCGCTTGCGGGGGCGGGGGATTATCCGGCGCGGCGGGCGTGCGGGCAAGGATGCGCGTGACGAGCAGCGCCGAAAGTGTCGCCGCGCACCCCCACTGCAGCGGCAGGACCCAGACCGGCAGTGCCAGCAGTCCCAGCAGCGTCAGCCGTGGTGCCAGGCTGAGACCCCGAGCCTCCAGCACCTGCGCCAGATGCCTGCGATCGCCGACCCACGGCGCCTGCCGCGCGCGCAATCGTTGCACGCAGACCCACGCCAGATCGAGTGCGGGCAGCACGAGCGCGGGCATGAGCCGCGGTTCAAGCACGATCCAGGCAGCGAGCAGGTGGCTGCCGCTGTCGCCCAGATACGCCCGCGGTGCGCTGGGATCGCGGCGCAGCACCGTGTTCCACGGCAGGAAACCCACCAGCAGCGCGGCGAGCAGCCGCTCGCCGACGCACGCGGCTCCCAGCAGCGTGATGCCGCTCAGCGCACCATCGGAATTGTCCCATGTGTTGATCACGTTGAACGCCACGATCAGCAGCGGAGCGAGCCACCAGGCGGACTGCGGAGTGAGCCAGGCGATGGCCAGCGCGGCCGCGAGCTGCACGCCGAGCTTGGGACCGGCAGCGAGTCCGCCGCGAACCAGATCGTCGATCAGCCCGGCGAGGAATGCGACTCCCAGCGCCATGACGAGTTCTGACCGGCCGGCGCGCAGCAACGGCACCGCCGCCGCGATCAGCAGCGCGAGTCCGCCGATGCGCGGCACCGGCACGCGCTGCAGCTTGCGCTGCGTGGCAGAAGCTGCGGCATCGTGCAGCGGAGAGCGCAGCAGCAGCGCGGCCAGCAGACCGGCAAGCACGAAGCTCGCCAGTGCCAGGCTCAGCGCCATGATCACGGGAGGACCCCGTAGAGTCCGTGCAGCTGCATGTAGCGGAAGGCCGACTCGCCGAGTCCGGGCGGCGCCGACCGCGCGCCCCTGAGCTGCGCTCGCAACTGAGTGGAAGAGAGATCCACCGGATCCATCGCCAGATAACCCGCACGCAATGCGGCTGCGAACTCGCCGTCGCCCTGCTCCTTGGGGACAGCGGCGACGCGACGCGTAAGCACCACCGGCTGCACGCGCTCCAGCAGCTCGTGCGCACGATGCCAGTGCGGCAGACCCGCGAGATTGTCCTCGCCGACGATCAGGAAGAGCTGCGTTCCGACCGGCAGTTGCCGCAGCAGTTCCTCGACGGTGTCGATCGTGTAGGAGGCGCCGCCGCGCTCGAGCTCCAGCGTCGAGAGCTCCATGCCCGGCTCACCCTCCAGCAGCAGGCGCACCAGCTCGGCCCGGTGCTCCCCGGCGGCTCCGCCGGTCTGGGCCGACTTGAACGGAGAGCGCGCCGCCGGCATCCAGATCACGCGCTCCAACCCCCGAGCGACCCTGGCGGCCCGAGCGGCCGCCAGGTGCCCGGCGTGCGGCGGGTCGAAGGAGCCTCCAAACAGGCCGATCCGAGGGGCGGGGATGGGCATCGGGTGTCGCTTTCGGGTGGTTACTTTAGGGGCCGCAGGGGGGTAGGAGGGCACCGGAGGCCAAAATCCCCTCCCGGCAGGGTCTGGACTTTCCGCCCTCCGGACACGACACTCACACGCCACTCAGACGCCAAGCGGACGTTGCTCCGGGCCCGCTGCCCGGGACGCTGCTCGCGAGAGGATCCCCTACCCCCCCCCATGAAGACCCTCCCCCTCCTCGGTCTGGCGAGCCTGCTGCTCGCCACCGGCTGCCAGTCTCAGGCGCAGCATGTGAACGACCACTGGTCCGGTCAGTACGTGGCCCCGAGCATGGCCCGTCACTTCCTCTCCTACAACCCGGAGCTGGACGGCAACTACCGGGACTTCGCCTGGGAGAAGAAGCGCGCGATCAACTGGACGATCAAGCGTCACTTCTTCAACCACAATCCGGAGAACCCCTTCCAGCCTTACGATGCGGAGGCCTTCGCGCCGCGGCCGAACAACAGCCTCGTGCCGCACCCGGAGAACTACATCCACTACGAAGGCATCGCGATGGGCGCGATCATCTACGGCGCCAGCGGTGCGTTCATCCCGCTGCCGATCGACTCGATCATCGGCACCTTCGATGAAGGCGGCGGCAAGGAGTTCTTCGACGGCGTCGAGGAGTTCACCCGTCCGCTGGGTCAGGTGACTACGAGCTTCCTCTACGACGGCATCGGCTTCGAGCGCGCGAGCGATCAGTAGTCCGAGCTTCGAACCATTCATCCTGCGAAGCACGACCCGCCAAGGTCGTGCTTCGCGGCTTTTTGTGCGCCAGACATGGCCTGCGCGCGTCTAGAGTTCGAAGTGGCTCGCCACCAGGGCTGCGCGCTCGGCCGGATCGCGATGCTGCGCCACATCGATCCAGTTCACATCGAACTTGCGCCACCAGGTGCGCTGCTTGCGAGCGAACTGACGCGTCGCGAGGCTGATCGCATCCACGCAGGCGGAGAGACTCAGCTCTCCGCGCGACAGCGCGCGCACTTCCCCGTACCCCAGCGCCTGTGCTGCCGTCGGACCCAGCCAGCCCTGCGCATCGAGAGCGCGCACCTCCTCCACCCAGCCGGAGGAGAGCATCGCCCGCACGCGCTCGACGATGCGCCGATCCAGTTCCCCCACCGCCAGCGTCAGGCCGACAATGCGCGCGGGCTTGGGCGTGGCGCTCCATTGCTGCTGCCATTCGCTCAAGGGACGAGCGGTCTGCAGATATACCTCGAGGGCACGCACGATGCGTTTTCGATCGTTGGCATGCAGCCGCGCGGCGCTGGCAGGGTCCACAGCCGTCAGTTGTGCATGCAACGCCGCGGCACCCTCCTGTTCGTAGCGCTGCTCCAGCGTGGCGCGCAGTGCGGCATCGACCGCGGGACCGTCGAACAGGCCGGCGAGACGCGCCTTGAGATAGAACCCCGTGCCTCCGATGTGCACGGCGCGGGCTGCGCGCTCTGCCAGCTGCGACTCGACTTCGCCGAGATCGCCGAGGTAGCGCGACACGTCGTAGCGCTCGTGCGGGCTCACACGGTCGAGCATGTGATGGCGGACAGCGGCCTGCTCGGCTGCGCTGGGCTTGGCCGTGCCGATGTCCATGCCGGTGTAGACCTGCATCGAGTCCAGCGAGATCAGCTCCAGCCCGTGGAAAAGGGCGAGCTGCATGGCCGTTGCGCTCTTGCCCACGGCCGTCGGCCCGATCAGAAATCGAAGGGGTTCCTGCAAGGCTTGTGGAAACATCCTAGCAGGCTCCGGCCGACGCTCGTACGCTCAAGCCCGATGCTGACCAGCCCGTTGCTTTGCCTGTTGCTCTGCACGTTGCAGGGACCTCCGACACCGCCCCCGCTGCCCAAGGATGCCGCCCAGCCCCAGACGGACACCCACTCGAGCCTCAAGCCTGGCGTGATCCCCGAGGGCACCACGAGCGAGGCCAGGGCGCGCTACGAGGCGCTGTGCGCGGCGACCTGGCCCAAGGATGCCGTGCGCAAGCCGATCCTCGCCTTCGATGTGACGCTCGATGTACGCGTCCAGCAGGATGGTGCGAGCAACGAGGCGCTGCGCCCCCTGCGCTACCGCTGGTCTTCGCCGGGCTTCGTGCGCTTCACGACGGCCAACGAGCGCGAGCTCCTGCGCGGTCCCAAGGGCGACTTCCTGCTCGACCCGGCTCGCAATGAGGTGCTGCCGCTGATCGGCCGCGAGCTTGCGGAGGATCGCAAGCAACTCGAGGAGTGGGCCAAGCTCTCACGCAACTTCGTCTCGCTGAGCGATCCATCCAGCCTGCGGCTCAGCTCGATCCGGATCCTCGAGACGGCACCGCGGGGGCTGCCCGCATCCCGCCGCGCGGACGGGCTTGTCTGGCTGGGCCTTTCCACGCCGGATTTCCAGATGCCCGAGCGCAGCGGTGCCAAGCCCACCGATGCCACGGTCGTGGAACTGGGTCTGGATCCGAAGACGATGCTGCCGCGCCTGTGCGTCGTGTCGAGCTTCGACGGGCAGCTGACCGTGCAGCGTCTGTTGCTCGCCTGCGGCGCCTTCCGGGCACAGGATGGCCGTGTGGTGCCGCAGGAAGTCGCACTGCACATGCGCAATGCGCAGCAGGAGGCCTTCGAGGAGAAGCCGAGCCTGGAGTTCTGGCTCAAGAAGAACTCCAGCTTCGAGCCCAAGTTCGACGAGTCGGTCTTCCTGCCACCAACGCGCTAGAAACGACGCGCTAGAAGCGTCCGGCGAGGCGAGGATCTCCGAAGGCGATGCGTTCGGCGCGGAACAAGGCGCGCGGCGGCGCCTTGCCGCCCTGTTCCGAGGGTTCCAGATCGCCGCCGTGCGGGCTCCAGTAGTCCCACACGATCTTGCCCGCGACATCGACCTCGAAAACGCGGCCCTTGGCGCCCTCGCAGATCAGCGTGTTGCCGTTGGAGAGGCGCTGCGCGCCCGAGATGAACGCGGAGAAAAAGCGCGCCTCGTCCTTGTAGATCCAGCGCGGCGCCGCAGGACCGAAGGGCTGGCCCGGTTCGCGAGTGAAGCCATCCTTCGATATGAAGGGCAGGAGGTGCTCCTCCACCGATGAGTACTCCTTCAACGGACGGCCGCTGCCGTTGTTGAACAAGAGCAGCGACACGGCGGCCGTCGAGGGGTCGACGATCCAGGTGGGATGGTGCTGATAGAAAAGCGTTTTGGCGCCCTTGTCCCCCATGCCGTAGTTGCGCGGCGCGCCCAGGCGGTACAGCAATGCTCCGCCCTTGCCGCGCCGACCGCCCTGCTCCGTCGCCGCTTCCTCCTGCGTCGTGGCGTGATCGATCACCCAGATCTCGCCCATGTGCGGGATCGACAGCGCGATCAACTGCTCTCTCGCCAGATAACTGACGGCGTTGGTGTGCAGCCAGTCGGCCTTGATCTTGGGGCCGGAAGGCTTGGGCTTCTGCGATTGAGGCTCATCACCGCCCGTGTAACCCAGTCGCTTCATCTCGCGCTCGCGAGCCTCGCGCTTCTTGCGATCTTCCTCGCTCTCCTTGCGCGGCAGGAAGCGCACATCGGCGTTGATGTCCACTCGACCGGGATGGTCCGCGGGCTTGGCGTAACCGGCGAGCTTGGGATCGCGATCCTGCAGCAGGTGGTCGGCCACGCGCCATTGCCAGACGATGTTGCCGCCGCCGCCTTCCGAGGGCTCGATCTCCAGCACGACGTCCGACCACAGCCCCTCCTCATGCACGTACTCCGGATCGCGCCCCTTGGCCCGCGCCTCGTCGGGACTGAGGCATTCCCATGCGATCGCGAGCAGATTGCCATTGGGCAGACGGCAGAAGTCGTGGTGCAGCGTGAGATCGGGTCCGGCGAGTTCGTATTCCCAGAGGACCTCGCCGTCCCAGCGCAGCTTCTCGATGCGACCGCCGATGCCGCCTCCGTGGAAACGCGGGTTGGGTTCCACCTGCATACTGCGCAGCAGCGTCCCATCGGCTTCGAGATACACGGCGCCGCCGGGCCGGCCCTGCACCTTCCATGTGTGGCGCACCTCGCCCGCGAGATCCACAAGGTGCACTCGCGAGGAATTGAGCGGCGCGATCAGCGTGTAGCCGGCAAGCGCGGCCTCGGTGCGCACCTGCACGCCTTCCGGCGACTTCTCCGCGGGCTTGTCGACAGGCTTGTCGACAGGCTTATCTTGGGCGATGGCGAGGAACAGCGAGAGCATGAACATGTCCGGGTACTCCTGTTTCACACGCGCCGCAGGAAGGCGCGCTCCAGATCAGCCAAAGTGAAGCGAATGCGCGTCGGACGTCCGTGCACGCAGGTTTGATCGGATTCCAGCGCGCGACCGCGCTCAAGCAGCACGCGCATCTCCTCCTGCTCCAATTCGTCGCCCGCCATGACGCTCGCACGGCAGGCGGCACGGTGCAGCACCTCCTCCATCAGCCGCTCGCGCGAGAGCGAGCGGCCTTCCTGCAGGGCTGCGGCGATGGCGCGGACCAGCTCAGCCGCGCGTGGCCGCTCCAGGCGAGCCGGATAGGAGTGCAGCGCGATGGTCTCTCCGCCGAACGGCTGAAGCTCGAAGCCCAGCGAAGCCAGATCCTCGACATGGGCAGCCACCAGGACGGCCTCGTCGCGCGAGAGCTCCACCAGTTCGGGCAGCAGCAGGCGTTGGCGCTCGCACTGTCCCTGTGCCAGCTCGGCGCGCAGGCACTCGTACGTGATGCGCTCGTGCAGGGCGTGCTGATCGATGATCTCGAATCCGTCGTGGAGCGCACGCACGATGTAGGTCTTCGCCACCTGCACGAAGCCCCCGGCCGCGAGGCCGGCTCCGGCGTGCAAGGCCGCAGTCAGCGGAGCGCGGATCGCGTGTGTGTGCGGAGCTTGTGCGGGCGAAGCATCAGCGGCAGAAGCCTGCGCACTCGCCACAGGGCGCTCATGCAGCTCCAGACGGAAGGGCTCACGCGGCGCGGCCGGCGGGAACAGCACCAGCTCGGCGGACTGCGTGCGCGCCTCGCGCCGCAAGGCGGAATCCACGAGCGCGGCACCGGGGGTGGCGAGATCACCCTTGCGCACCGCTTCGCGCACCGCCGCCGCCACAAAACCGAACACCGCGCGCTCATCGCGCAGGCGCACCTCGGCCTTCTGCGGGTGCACATTGACGTCGACGCGCGAGGGATCGAGCGCAAGATTGAGGAAGGCAACCGGCTGGCGCGTGTCGAACAGGAAGCCGCGGTAACCCTCCTTGAGCGCGCGCAGGAGCAGCTTGTCGCGCACGAAGCGACCGTTGACGAACCACATCTGGCGCGTGGTGTCCACGCGCGCCAGTCGCGGCGGCGCCACATAGCCTGAGAGCGTCAGGCCTGCCGCCTGCGCTTCGACCGGCAGCAGCGCGCCGGCCAGCTCGGCTCCGAAGGCGCGGCGGATGCGCTGCGCCAGATCGAGTCCGCCTTCGATGTCGAGCACGCGCTTCTTGTCATGCTGGAGCGTGAAAGCGACGCCCGGATGCGACAGCGCGAGTCGCTGCAGCACATCCAGGCAGCGCGCCAGTTCGGTCGCGGTCTGCTTGAGGAAGCGCCGGCGCGCAGGCACGTTGTAGAACAGGTCGCGCACCTCAATCAGCGTCCCTTCGGCCGATCCGGTTTCCATCACGAGCGAGCATTGCCCGCCCTCGACATCGATGCGGCAGGCCCGAGAGCTTCCGCGCGCGCGGCTGGTGATGCGCAGCCGCGAAACGGAGGCGATCGAGGCCAGCGCCTCGCCGCGGAAGCCCAGCGAGGCGATGTGCTCGAGATCCTCGGGCAGCGTGAGCTTGCTGGTGGCGTGCGGAGCGAGCGCGAGCTCGAGATCCTCCGGATCGATGCCCGTGCCGTCATCGCGCACGCGCACGAGCTTGACGCCCCCCTCTTCGAGCTCGACATCGATGTGCGTGGCGCCGGCATCGAGCGAGTTCTCGACCAGTTCCTTTACCACCGACGAAGGGCGCTCCACCACCTCGCCCGCCGCGATCTGGTTCTTGATGTGCTCCGCAAGCCGAGCGATGCGCGGACGCGATCCGGACATGGGCTCCGTGCTCACCGCGCTCCTCCGCTGCGCGCCAGCTTGTGCCGCAGCGCGAAGGCCACGAGATCGTGGATATCCAGACCGGCGGGCGTGCGCGTTCTGCGCTCCAGCTCCAGCGCATCCTCATGCAGGCTGCGCCAGCGCGCCACCGGCCGGAGTCTGGCGCGGGCCTCGAGCTCGGTGCGCTCACGCGGATTGGCGACCGATTCCAGATTGCGCGTGTCCAGTGCCACCGCCAGCGTGCGCGCCGCACGCGCGCGCAGTGTCGAGAGCAGAATCGCCTGCAGTGCCGCCGCATCCGTTTCGCGTTCACCGTCCTTGCCCTGGAAGCCGCCCTTGAAGAGCGCCTCGAGTCCGCTGAGGGAGCGCGCCGCATCGCCGCTGAGGAGCGCATCGCAGACGGCAAACGGCGAGGCGCCGGAATTCCACGGCACCAGGCTGCGCACGCTCTCCTTGCCGCGATGCGCCACGCGCTCAAGCTGCGTGTCGATCGCAAACAGGTCGTTGCCCGTCGCGGCGCTGATGTAGAGCGCTTCGTCCAAGGTCAGCGGCAGCGAGAGCTCGCGGGCACGCGCCATGGTCCACTGCACAAGCTCGGTCTTGCGCGGATCGGGATCCCAGGGCGGCGGCGAATCCCACAGCCGCCGCAGGCTCAGGACCAGCCCGCCGGACTCGCTCACGGCCTTGGTCAGCGCGTGGTCCGCCCGCAGACCCTCGGCGTCGATGACGAGTATTCCGCCGATGGACTTGTCTTGGAGAAATGCCAGCGCCGCGCGCGTGAACTCCGAATGCTGCGAGCCTTCCTTCTTGCACAGGCGCGCCGCAGCGCGCACGAAGACCGCGCGCTCGGAGGCGAACATCGAGGGCGAGAGCAGATCGTCGACGAGCCCGCGCAGCGAGAAGTCTGGATCCTCCGCGTCATGACGAGCAAGTTCGAAAGCCCGCGGCTTGGCCCAGGCCAGCAGAGAATCGGCCGCGCCGGTGCGGAAATAACGCTCGTCGCCGCGCAGGAGCACAGCGCGCGGTCCGCGCTCCGCACCCAGCGCGGAGCGCAGGCGCGACAATTCTTCGCCGGGCGTGGCTTCGCGCTGCTTGGTTGCTTTCATCCGGCGGCTCCCCTCAGCATGGTATCCAGCAGGAGCCCCGCGAACAGCCCGACTCCCATCCAGCCGTTGAGCGTGAAGAAGGCCATGTTGACCCGGCTGAGATCATCGGGCCTCACGATCCAGTGCTCGTAGAACAGCAGCAAGGCCGCAAGGGCCAACGCGATCCACCAGGCCCACGACAGCCCGCCGGTCCAGCCGGTGAGAACCAGAGCCGCCAGCGTCAGCACATGCAAGAGCGCGGAGAGCACCAGCGCGGGAGCGATCCCGAAACGAGCCGGGATCGAACGCAGTCCTTCGGCGCGGTCGAAATCCGCGTCCTGACAGGCGTAGATCAGATCGAATCCTGCCACCCAGGTCAGCACGGCGACCGCCAGCCACACAACGGGCCAGACATCCGGCTCGATGGCGCCCTTGACCGCGATGTAGGCCCCCAGCGGAGCGATCGCCAGCGCCAGCCCCAGCACCAGATGCGCGCTCCAATGGATCCGCTTCATGTAGCTGTAGAAGAGCAGCACGCCCAGCACCGGCAGCGAGAGCCAGCCGGCCAGCGGGTTGAGCAGGAAAGAGGCGCCCACGAAGATCAGCGCGCTCAGAGCGATCAGGACACTCGCCGCCGACTTGCGGACCTTCCCGGCGGGAATCTCGCGCTGCTGCGTGCGCGGATTGCGCGCATCAAGACCGGCGTCGACCAGCCGGTTGAAGGCCATCGCCGCCGTGCGGGCGGCCACGGCACACACCAGCACCAGCGCCAGCACGCGCGGAGCGGGCACGCCCCGCGCCGCGAGCCATGCACCGCTCATCGCAAAAGGCAGCGCAAAGATCGAATGGCTGAAGCGCACCAGCCCGGCAAAGTCGGCGATGGCGCTCATCCGCGCGTTCGCTCCACACCCGGCTCGGGTTCAGGATCAGTGCCCTTCCAGCGCACGCCGGAATGCGCCACGCCGAGCGAGTCGAGGATCTTGCCGACTAGATGTCCGACGAGTTCATCCATCGACTTCGGCCGGTGATAGAAGCCCGGCATGGCCGGCAGGATCTTCGCGCCCAGCCGCGACATGCGCAGCATGTTCTCGAGGTGGATCTCCGAGAGCGGACTCTCGCGGGGCACGATCAGGAGCTTGCGCCCTTCCTTCAGCGCGACATCCGCTGCACGCTCCACGAGGTTGGAGCTGAATCCCACGCTGACGCGCGCCAGCGTGCCCATGCTGCACGGACACAGGATCACGCCGCCGGTCAGCGCGGTGCCCGAGGACGGCGGCGCCTCGATCATGTCTTCGGGAAAGGCGCGCAGAACACTCGCGATCTCCGACCCGAACCACTGCGGCAGCACGCGTGCCAGTTCGCGACCCTGCGGACCGGCATCGATGCCCAGCTCGTGCTTGAGCACCTTGGCACCGGCGGAAGTGACGCACAGATCGACGCTGTTGCCGGTCGCCACGAGTGCGCGCACGAGCCGGTCTGCATAGATGTGGCCGCTGGCCCCGGTGATGCCGACAAAGAATCGCGTCATAGGAAGATATCCACTCCGGCGCCGATCGAAAGGGCCAGATTGAAGAATGCGTGTGTCCAGGCGGCGACGCCCATGCCCCGCCACCGGAACAGGATACCCAGACTCAGGCCTGCGAGGCAGCGCCAGGAGAAGATCGCGGCATCGAAGGGTTCTCCCCCCGAAAAACCCGTGAGGCTCTCGACTACCGGCGCAAGGTGCGCGGCCGCAAAGGCAGCGGAGCTCAAGGCCAGCGCACCGATCTCCGCAACCAGCGTGGCGCCATCGGGTGCATTCCACAGTGCAAGGCAGCCGCGCCGCAGCGCCAGATACAGAAGGCCGTACAGCAGCCAGCGAAACAGCAGCTCTTCCCACGCGCCTCCGCCCATGCGCAAGGCCACCAACGCCAGCGAGGGCGTGCCGACATCACCGGTGCGCAGATGCGAGAGATCACCTGGAATCGAGAGCAGCCAGGCCAGCGCCACCAGCAACGGCCCCATCACCACGGCGGCCAGCAGCGCTTCCTTGAGGATCGTCAACCAGCGCGGAATCAGCGCGTAGTCGCTGCGGTAGAGCCAGACCGCACAGCTCAGCGTCAGCAGCGCAATGGCGATTCCGAGCGCCAGCTGCGGGCGCGGCAGCACGCTGAAGGGCAGCGTCATCAGATACTGAGCCAGATTGATGCCCAGGCCCGCGTTGGCGGCGAGCTCGTGCATCACGAGCAGTGGCACAAGCGACAGCAGACCCAGTGCCAACGGCTTCTCGTCCGGCACCGACTGCGCGGCAGCTTCGCTCACGCCTGCGGCACCCGCCCCCAATGCAGGCAGGCGATGCCCATCGTCAGCAGCTCGTGGCCGCAGTCAACGAAGCCCTCCTGCTCCAGCTCGGCCTGCAGTTCCGCAGGCTTGGGCCAGGCCAGAACGGTGCGCGGCAGATACGAGTAGGCATCGTCGTCCTTGGAGACGAGCTTGCCGATGGCGGGCAGCACGCGCGTGAAATAGGTGCGATAGATCCAGCCGAAGATACGCCCGGGCGGCATCGAGAACTCGAGGATCAGCACCTGTCCGCCGGGGCGCAGCACACGTTTCATCTCGCGCATGCAACCGCGCCGCTCGGCGACGTTGCGGATGCCGAAGGAAACCGAGCACACATCGGCGATGCCGGAGGCCACGGGCAGATTCATCGCATCGCCGTCCGCAAACAGGGTCTGCGCCCGACCCGCACGCTTCTTTTCGGCACGCTCGAGCATGGGATGCGTGAAGTCCAGTCCGAGCACCTTGGCCCCGGAACGCGCGTAGAACAGCGCGACATCACCCGTACCGCAGCAAACATCGACCACCGTCATGCCCGGACGCACGCCCGATTGGCGCAAAAGCCGCTTGCGCCAGCGCTGGTCGATGCCCAGCGAGAGCGTGCGGTTGAGCAGGTCGTAGCTGCCCGCGATGCGGGCAAACATGCTCTGGACGGCCTTGGGATCGGGCATGGCTGTATCAGTGAGTTCGGGGCAGGATAGCGTCCGGACGCGCTCGAAAAAGACTGCGCGCGGTGGTCGAGGGTGATGAAACCCTCTACGCACCGCGCGCGGCTTGAAATCGGTCTCAGCTCACTGACGGAAGTAGTCCATCAGCACCTGGACGTTGGGAGCAGGCACCGACTGGACGCCCGCGAGATACCGGTTGACGTCCACCTTGAGGTTGCCTTGATCGATGCGGATCACGTCGACGACCCCCGAGCCCGAGAGCGGCGTCGGCACGGCCACGAACAGATAGCGCGGCTCGTTGGCGTTGAGCACCGCCGGGCAGGCGGCCTTGACCAACCCCTTGCCGTTGACCGGCACGGAGGTGTTGCCCGTGAAGGTCGACAGGGTGTTGGGCAGACCGCTGAGGTTGCGCATGTTGTCGAAAGCCAGATCCACCGGCACGCCCGAGAGCTTGTCGGTGCCCAGCGACACCGGCACGCCCAGGTACATGTCACGGAACTGCGGGATCGTCAGCGACTGCACGTTGAGCGGCAGCGCGCCGGGAATCGCCGTTTCGATGACCAGCTTGGAGACCGCGCCGACCGATTCCTGACCCACGAACGGCGCGTTGGTGGCGATGTTGATCGGGTTCTGGTGCGCGATCCAAAGGGCCGAGCGCAGGTCGGTGGGATCCACTTGCATGGCCTTGGGCTGGCGGAAGGTGGAGTCGGCGATGCCGATCACATCGTCGTAGCCCCAGCCGTTGACGGTGTTGGGACCCGACTCGTAGATCGCCACGCGGCCGTTGCGGTTGAGGATGTACGCGAAGTAGACCTGACGGTTGAAGCCCCAGCACAGCTGGCGCGGCGTGACCGCCACTTCGAAGGGCTCGTTGAGCTGCGAGCTGACCACCTTGCGAACGGTCAGGGCCGTGCCGGAGATGATCGTCACGGTGCTGTCGGCTTCGTTGGCAACAAGCACGTCCTCGTCACCCGGTTCCCACGCGATACCGCGCGGGCGCGAACCCACCAGCGTTTCCTGAACCACGGTGTGGAAGGTCGCCGAGTTGGGGTCGATGTCGATGAAGCTCACGATGTCCGAGAGCTGGTTCGAAACCGCCAGCAGGCTCAGGTTGGGACTCATCGCCAGCGAGGTCGGGTCAGGGGTCGCGATGCGGTCGATGACCGTCATGCGGTTGGAGTTGAGCACCACAACCTCGCGACGACCGCGGTCGATGCAGTACAGGTACTGACCGATCTGCTGACGGATCATGTACGTCAGGCACGCCGTCACCACCGTCTGGTTGTACGAGGGACCCTGGAAGAAGTTGTTCTGCTCAGGGCTCAGCAGACCCGAGGGCGGAACCGGAATCGGCGAAGCCAGCGGCTGACCGAACGGATCACCCGGACCCAAGAGGTTGTTGGTCAACGTGACGTCGATCGAAGTCGGCTCCTGACCACCGATGTACGGGGAGATGCAGATCGGCGGGAAGACCAGCGGCGGAGGGTTGGGGTGCGGAGCCCACGAGATCAGGTTCTCCGCGCCCGGCGTGATGACACCGTTGGCCTGCTGCGCAGGCGTGGGGATCAGCGTGTTGCCGTTGGGGGTCGGGTTGATGATCTTGATCTGGTCGAAGGCGCACAGGTTGCCGCCACCGCTCTGGCATCCGAACGGAGCCGGACCGTTGTTGAACGTGCTGTCCAGCGCGTGGCCCAGCATCATGTCACCGACCGCGGTGAGCACCGGAGCGCGCACCAGGAGGTCATTGAGGCTCGAATCGCGCGTCAGCGTGAAGACACCCGCCGAGCCGCCATCGATCGTGCAGGTACCGGCCTGCAGCGGCGGACGCAGGGCCGAGCCCTGAATCGCCACGTTGGGGTTGTTCGGGAAGTTCGAGTTGCCGTACTGCGGGTTCTGCTGGCTGAAGGTCGGGTTGCCCGTCGACTGGCCGAAACCGTTGAGGTCGACCACCGAGAGTCCCGGGACAGCGCCGGTGCGGCCCATGTAGATCGCATCGGGAGCCACGGGCGCATTGACGATGCCCGGACCCTCGCCCGTGGTGAAGGCCGACACGCCGCCCAGCAGGTTGCTGTTGCTGGAGAGGTCGCTGAACTGCGCCGCGTTGACGTTGACAGTCACCGCGTTGAACACGCCGCAGGGCTGATCCGGCGGACCCTCACCCGGGAAGTTGAACGCGGGGATGATCTCGTATTCCGTGAGGTCGTACACGCTCACAGGGCGCACGTTGAACGGAACGCTCACGAGCGAAGTCGGCGGTCCGAAGTTGATCGCCAGCGCAGCGCTCGGCAGCGGCGGCAGACCGGTCGGCAGCGAACCCAGCGACGAAGGTTGGATGGCTTCGGTGAACTCGATGCGGATGTTCGTCAGCGGATCGACATCGACCGAACCATTGGACGGCGTCACGAGCGGGTTGTTGAGCGGCGGCGGAGTGCGCGCGACTTCCGGGCGCAGCGTGTCGGCACCCACTGTCGTCGAACCCGTTGCGCGCCGCTGCATGAACTTGCCCGCGGTGTTTCGCACGGAGGTCGAGATCTTCAGGCGGATCTGGCGACCCGAGGGGAAGGTCTCGAAGGTGTTGAGGTCGGCATCGCTGTCGGCGACGAAGACCACCGTGCGGGGCGAGATCAGCTTCTCGGCACCGGTGAAGTAGGAGGCGCCGACACCGGGGAACCCGGCACCGGGCGTGGCACCGTCAACGGTCTGCGCGGTCGGCAGGCCGGTCGTTGCATCGAGCGCCACCCAGGTCTGCAGCGGCAGCGTCGGAGGCTCCGCGCCCGGGGGGATGCTGCCCGCATAGGTGCGGCCGTTGATGAAGGCGCGCGCCTGCACCGGGATCACCGAACCAGAGACGGGGTCGATCGCGTTGAGGGTGACGGTGCCCGTCAGGCTGCCGGTGGGCTGCGCACCGGGCGATCCATCGAGCACGCTGGCGATGTCGAGATCGCTCGTGAACTCCGCGTAGATGAAGTGGTTGCCCGCGGCACCCGAAGGCAGGATCGCCGTGGTCGGGAACTGCGGCGTCGGCAGGATCGGGTTCGCGGACGTGACGTTGGCGATCAGATCCTCATCCGTGCGGATCGAAATCAGCGTGGAGGTCGGATTGCCGTTGGCATCCAGCTTGAGCGCCGTATGAGGCAGGATTTGACCAAAGCCGTTGGAGACCTGGCTCAGATCGAGCGAGGGCTTGGCACCACCGGAATCACCCCCGCCGCAGGCGGGGATCAGCAGCAGGGCCGTGCCGAGGAGGACGAGTGTCGACCGGGTCTGGATCATCGTGTCAGGAGATTTCCGTTGAGTGTTCGCGCTCTGCAACCTTCACAGGGCAGCCTGCGAAGGGTTCAAGTTCCGTGCCAGCCTGTGCAGCAACCGCGGGCGGGCGGCTGAATCTCAGCCGACAGCGCAGGGTCGCCTTCAGGGGGGCTTGTATCCGTGTCAGGGAGCGGGGTTACCCTCCGCAGACCTGCTGAATCGGGGTTCCACACGCAGGCGGCGCCTGAGCGGGTGTAGCGGGGCCGCACGACGCGCGTGCGCTCCTGCACCGAGGGGGCAAGGCTTTTGGGGGGCGTGGCAGTTTCGGTCCCCTGCCCCCCCCATGTCAAGCGCGGAGAAGCCCTTTTGGGGTCCGATTCGCCCTCGCTCCGCCCCCTGCGCAGGGCTATGCTCGCCCGACATGGCGACTCCCCCTCCGCATGTCTTCGATCCCAGCGCGCTGCAGGACGGGGACGAGGGGGGCGGCGCACCGGGCGGCGGCGACTTCGAGGCCAGCCTGCGGCCGCGCTCGCTCGAAGAATTCGTCGGCCAGGCACGGGTGCTCGAAAACCTCAAGGTCGCGATCCATGCCGCCAAGGGCCGCGGCGAGCCTCTGGACCACGTGCTGTTCTCCGGCCCGCCGGGCCTCGGCAAGACCAGCCTCGCGCGCATTCTCTCCCGCGAGCTCGGCTCGCACCTGCACTCCACCAGCGGTCCAGCGCTCGAGCGCCCGCGCGATCTCTTGGGCATCCTGACGCAGCTCCAGCGCGGCGACGTGCTCTTCATCGACGAGGTGCACCGCCTGCCGGCACCGGTCGAGGAGTACCTGTACACGGCGATGGAGGACTTCTCCGTGGAGTTCACGATCGATTCCGGCCCGCATGCGCGCGTTGTGCCGATGAAGCTCGAGCCGTTCACGCTGGTCGGCGCCACCACGCGCGAAGGTCTGCTGTCCGCCCCGTTCCGCGCGCGCTTCGGCATCGCCGAGCGACTGATCCCCTACACCGATGCGGAGCTGGTCGCGATCCTCACACGCTCCGCTGGGCTGCTCGAGGTCGCGCTCGAAGCCGACGGCGCGCAGCGTCTGGCGGAATGCTCGCGCGGCACGCCGCGCCTCGCCAACCGCTTTCTGCGCCGCGTGCGCGACTTCGCGCAGGTCGAGCGGGCCGCGCGCGTGGATCGCTCCTATGCCTCCGCGGCGCTGGCGCGTCTGGGCGTCGACGACCACGGGCTGGAGGATCTCGATCGCCGCATCCTCGCCACGCTCGCCCGCTCGCCGGATCGGCCCGTCGGCCTCAAGACGATCGCGGCCGCGGTCGGAGAGAGCGAAGACACGATCGAAGAGGTCTTCGAGCCGCACCTCTTGCGCAGCGGCTTCGTCCAGAAGACCGCCAGCGGCCGGCGCATCACGAGCGCAGGACTGCGAGCGATCGGCGTCAAGGGCCGCGAAAACGGCGAGAATTTCCGCTAAAAAGACGCGCATGAAGCTTCGCAGCGGGTTTGGATTCGAGCTTCGCGCGCGCGCATCGCAAAGCCATGCGCGCACGGGTGTTTTTCACACGCCGCACGGCCCCGTGATCACTCCCGCCTTCATGCCGGTCGGCACCAAGGGCACGGTCAAGGGCGTCTTTCCGCGCGATCTCGCCGCCGCAGGCTCGACCATGATCCTCGCCAACACCTATCACCTGCACCTGCGGCCGGGCGAGGACGTGGTGCGCGAGCTCGGCGGCCTGCACCGCTTCATGGACTGGG
>SXGT01147639.1_pt1 | contig 47719 bp, 41 predicted proteins | sample 3176221 | NCBI WGS metagenome assembly SXGT01 (sample SAMN11356862, study PRJNA531348) | freshwater metagenome | isolation source: freshwater sample F1-120 | place: China: Fuxian Lake, Yuxi | collected 2017-12-25 | reverse complement strand
TTCCAGCAGTGCGCTCAGCCCGGTAGCCGTGGTCGCCCCAAACGACGCCAGCAAGTAGTCGGAATACAAATCTGCTATCGGTTGTGATTTCATACGGGCGATTCTACACTTTTTTCGTTCCAGTCGCGTAAGGTGAGTTAAGGGAATGTTCGTGCCATCTGGCGCTACTAACTGCACCACCAGGTCGCCGATGAACGTGTGGGTGATGTTGGTCAAGTTGAGATTGATATCACCGACCGTCAGCGTCCCAGGGACCGTCAGGGTAGCGGTCGCAGTCCCGAGATCCGGAATCGCCACCGGCGCACCACTGTACGTAAAGGTCGTCGGCGCGCCGACTACTGCCTGGCCGACGCGGAGTTGGAGCGTGCGCGTGGCGCTCACCCCCTGCGCGGAGGTCACGGTCATGGTGAAGGTAATCAACGTGCCACACGGCACACCTGCGGCCACCTGGAACTGATACGCTGTGCCGGGAGCCGTGGCGCCAGCAGCTATGCTGCCGTACGCGCTGGCGGCCTGGGTCAGCGTGATCCCCGGCGTCACCGTCGCCAGCGTACCGGAGACACTCGTCAACGCCGTGAAGGCAAACTGGTTCACTGCCGGGAGCGTCAGCGCAATGGTCTCGCCGGGATCGATAAAACCATTGCCATTGCCGCCCGCCGTATCGGCGAAGGCCACGGTGCCGGTGGTCAACGGCAGGTCGAAGGCCTCGACCACGCCGGTCAGCGTGGCGGAACTCGACGCCGGGGCCACGGCGGAAAACCCCAGGCCGCGCTTGGCAAAGCCGCGCCACAAATCGACCTCATCGGCCCCGGCAAAGCCGGCGCCGTCGGCCTGCAGGATAGCGTTACGCGCCTGCACAAAGGTCGGAGCGTTGGGCGTGAGCTTCATGCCATCGGTGACGACTTGCAGCATGCGCGTATTCCCCGCCGCCGCTCCCAGCCGCGCGATGATGTTGGCCCGCGCCTCCCACAGCATCACGGCCCAGATTTCCCCGACATTATGCACCTCGAAGGCATCACTGCCAGCAAAAAGCGGGTTAGGCGGCGCCCCGCCGCCGAGATTGATCTGGCCTGGATCAATGTCCGCAAAGGTCATCGGGTTCACAGCCATGTTGGTGGCGTAGGGAAAGCGCCGGATGCCGTAGAAATAATTGTCGGTGAAGGCAAAACCTACCAAATTCAAGGTAGCGTAGGCGCCTGCAGCATAGACGTCGTTGGGATTATCTCCGGGCTCGGACAACAGCGCCAGGGCGTAGAAGTCGGACCAGCCTTCCCCCATCCCTTGACCTTGCTGATTGGTCAGGCCCGCGCCGTTCCCTATCAGCCGATTGGAGAGGCCATGGCCCAGCTCATGGATGACGATATCATGATCCAGATCCCCATCGCGATCCGGCGTCGGCCCAGTGAAGATGTACATCTGCATCCGTGGCAGGGTGCCGTCGGCGGGGGTGGCGAAGTTGGCGTTGTTTGTCCCCGACGAGTCCTGCGCCTCAGCGCGCACATAGTCTACGCCGAGGCCACCGCGTCCAAAGTTATCATTCTGGAAATTCCGCGCTGCCTCAGTAAACCCAAGGCTATAGAGCCGGTCGTGCACACGATTCGACCAGAAAAACAGATCGGTCACAATGCCCTGGCGGTAGGCCGCGCCAGTGGGCACATCGGCTCCGCCCGGTGGCGGGTTATAGGCAAAGACGAAATTGCGGCAACTCGGACTGGGCCCGCCGGCAACGCCGGTCACGCGTCCGGCGGCATCAATGCCGTTCACGCCGTCAATGTCCAGCCCAGCATCGACGTTATTCCCCGTAGTGACGCAGGAGCCATCCGGAATCCAGCCGAGATTATTGAAGACCGCGCCCTCACTGACGACGGTAAACGACGTCCGCGCCACCGCGGCCCCCTGGATGCCACTGCCAGGGGTGGCGTTCGAGGGAGAGAGGGGCGCCGGGCTGTCGCTGCCATAGACCGAGTAGGTGGCCGTCTGGGATTGATCGTTAGTGATGTTCTTGCGGAACAGGAGCTCCCCGGTCGCGTCATCCACCAGGAGGTAATACGCCGCCACCTTCTGCCACAGCAGCACCTGCCATGCCAGCACGGCCTTGCCGGGAGCCAGCGGAAAGACGACGAGGTCTACCGTGATATCGTCGGTGAATGGGCCGCGGGCGAACTTCCACTGCAACCCGGCACTCCGGCGCTCAAGCAACGCGGGCACCGCCGCAACATCCACCCCCAGGTGCTGGGCGGCGCGCTGGATCGCCTGCTCCGGGGCCATGGTCGGAGCCCCGAGGCCCGCGGGATCCAGGCCCACCGCCACTTCGCCCGTCAAGGAGGCGACGGCCCCGTCGGCGGTCACGGTCGCCCGGATTTCTCCGCGGAATACCGGGATGCCCTGCACGGACTGCGCCAGGGTCACCCAACTCAGATTCCCCGCTGGATTGGTATAATTGGCCGTTGTCACCAGGTCATCCACCTGCCGCGGCGCCATGCCATAGAGTCCGGCGTTCGCCGCAAGAAACTCCCGGACGACCTGCTCCGGATTCGCTCCCGGCGCCGCTGCGGTGAGAAAGCCGCCGCGGGCGCTGAGCACTTCGGCCCCCCCCAGCACGGGATGCCGTTCGACCAGGAGTCCGGGAATCTCCGCCTGTAACCGCGCCGCGGCAGTCGCCATGGCCTCGGTGAGTGCGGCATCCCGTTTCGGATCGACCCTGGAGACCTGCAGCGCCTCCCGCAGCGCCTGTCCCTCTTTTGCAACGCGCACGTCGAAGTTCGGCAGCCCACCTCCCGCAGTCATTGCCGCTGATCGCATCACTTGTCCCCACAGGCTGAGGGGCTGCAACACGCCCATACAGCAGAGCATGCCTACGCCGAGACTCCAGCGCGGGATGCCCCTCTTCGGTACATATTGACCCAAAAAAAAATCCTACAATGAGCCGAAACATGTGATTCCCTCCCTTCCCTCTGCTTTCTGTCCTGTTGCATCACTAGCCACCCAGGGCAAGATATAAAGGTACTTACAGTACAAATATGAGCGTAGTACGCAACCTGTCTTTTGTCAAGATGCAATTTTTACTGAGCTTACCACAGCTTCATGTTGCTTTAGGGCACTTCTATGAACCGTGTTGTGGAGCAACGGATTGGCGACACAAGAAAGCGTATCTATAGATCTCCTCAATGAGATGTGTATAAGACACCTCTACGCCAAGGAGGTGAACATGACCATCTTAGAGGAAATCATGCATGCATCGCAAGATGTGAGAGAAGTTCAAAGAGCCTGAAGTATCAAAAGGATACAACAAGGTATCCCTGTGGCGAAGAGCCGTGCAGTACTGCATGGTGCCTTACAAGATATCAGCCCATGGAAAGGTACAGGTATATCACAGGGCATGGAGTCTGGGTTCCTGGCCTCTCAGGGAAGCCAGGGAGAGCGTACCCAGGGACAAACGCCGGAAATATTCCAAGGGATTGCCCCACAGACGACCTGCAACATAGCAAATCTCATGACGCATAGAGCAGAGACGGATCATGTGTGCTCTCAATCTTAGCCATCCTATGAGGCGTGATGGGAGGAAGGGGGGCTGAGTGCTCAGCGGCGTGCAGCGATGCCTCCGCGCCATCATGCTCCCACAGTGCTTGCAAGGCGCGCAGCAATGCAACAACATGGTGGGCACAACAAGCACACATGGCTTCTGAGGCTAGGGGAGGACGCTGTGTTGCTGCCTGTCCTCTCCTCTGGGGAGACGGCCGTGGGTCTGTCTGGGGCACGCGGCATGCCACCACGGCGGTCTCCATCCAAAAGAGGCGCGCAAAGCACACCGCGTCTGGTGCACGGCATGGAAGCACACCCACATCCCCCGTGTAGGCATGCGACACAGGGCATCGTGTCCATACTGTTCTCTGTCTACAGTATGTGCAAGGCCTCTATCCTGGAAGGTGGTTCGGGCTCCTGGGGGAGAAGGTCTCGTCGCATCGTTTGGCAGCCATGCGCCCAGGTCTTGCCCAGATGCATGACGATGTCCCCGAAGAAGCCTGGCCTAGCACCTGTATGCCTTTGGCTCCAGACGCTCCCGCACAGAATCCGCGAGAGGAGGTGTGGCTCCAAGGCAAGAATGTGCTGCGTAACAATTTGATGCAGCACAACACCTTGGCGCGTGTGCAGCAGTGTTTTGTCGCATTTTTGTCGTCATGGTCCTTCAATGCAAGCAAATTGGACTGGTATTATCCATAAATCAGTTAGGAAACCTATAGCTTCAGGTAAGCGGCGGAGGGATGTGTGGATATTTTTGTCCTAGGAGATTTTTAAACGATTTGTCTTGATCCTTTTTGCGTCATGCAGACTCAGCAGTGGCATAAGTGCTGCGCCTGAAGAAGGGACAGCGGGATATGTGACGACTCCGCCAGGTAAACTCGATGTCCATGTCGTCAGTCCTGTGCCAGTCAAGGGTGTCGCGCGGGCCTGGCCCACTCCTAGAGGAAACCCTCGTGCACAGCGCTCTGGTAGGAGCGGGCCAGGCCCGCGCAGATGTTGGACTGGCCGTGTATGTATGCAACAGACATCTCGCCCGGCTCCAGCAGCCACGCTGGCGCGTGGCGCTCCCAGGGCGCTCCCGGGAGAACTGGCAACATATTGCTGCCACAGACCTCGAGATGTGCCTGGCCTCAGCGTTGTAGGGGCACCCGGCTGGTCGCCCTGGCCGGGCGCGGCGCTCACGGGCGTGGCACCGTTACCACCTCGTGTAGCGTCTCGGCCCACTCCCCGGCGCTGTGCAACAGACGTAGCAGCTCCGGCACCTCACTGCCCAGGGCCTCTAGACGGCGATTGGCCCAGTGCTCCAGCCCTGGCGGCGGCTGCGGCAGGGCAAACACTTTCATGTAATCGGTGCCAAACGGTGCTTCCACTAGTCCGGCGCCGGGGAGCGACAGACGCCCGTGCGCGGCCACGGCGCTGGTAATGGCCTGCACATCACCCCGCGGATCAACGTTGAGCAGCAGGATGGTGGCGGCGGGCTCGCTCTCGATGACCATATCTAAACGCTCACCAGCCATAAACACCGTCTGACCCGCCGTGGCTCCGACCTGCAAGCGCACGTTGAAACGCTGTTGTGGATTGTGCAGCTGGAGTAACTGACGCACGCTAGCATAGCGCGTCAGACGTGTTGTCACCTCGTCGGCGCTGTCTAGATGGCACAGCATATCGCCATTGGCCAGCCACAGGGCATAGCCGGCGTCCTCCGGCGTCACCAGCACCTTATAGGCCGCCTCGGTCAGCGTCACCCCCGCCAGCGTGGCCAGCGCCGCACGCAGCACCGCCGGGGTGGCGCCCTCCAGCTTGATCTGCACCGGCCCCTCGGCCGGCGCCAGGCTCGGGGCCTGGGGCAGGGCTTTGGGCACGACGTCAAACACCGGGCGCTCTCAATCCGTCTGCGTTTGCAACTGCGGCGTGTGGCCGTACTTCTGGGATACCTCACGCTCGACAAACTGATGCAGCTCGCGGTAGATGATCGTGCCATTGTGGTTGGTATCCGCCGCCCCGCGCAGGCCAAGTAGCAGCGCATTGGTCAGGGCGCCATGCGCCAGGCCATCCAGCGTGTCGCGCTCCAGATCCAGCGCCGGCTCAATCTCACTTGAGGCTGACAGATAGAAGAGATTGGTGTACGGAAACGGCAGCGCCGGCTTCGGGATAAAGGCCGTCGGCTTATAGTCTGGCATGGGCAGGGCCCGCGTCGGCAGCGCCAGGTAGCGCGAGCGCCCCGGGCCACCGCGCAGCGAGTGCACCGTGTTACCGGAAAAGCAGGCATCGACAACGACCAGCAGCCGCCGCTCCTGCTCCAGGGCGCTGAGCAGTGGACGGAGATCGCGCCCACCCAGGAGCAACCCCTCCAGGGTACGCGTGGCATCCTGGTCATAGACCCGCGCATCCGCCGACACCAGGGCTCCAGACGAGGCGGCAATCTCTAACCCCAGGCACTGGTCCGCACCGCTGGTGCCGTGGCCGCTAAAGTAGAGGAAACAGCCCGTCCCCCGGCACCGTGTGGTGCTGCAAGGCACGCAAGGCCGTAAGGATGGCGTCGCGTGTGGCCGCGGCGTTGAGCAAGGTGGTGATATGGGAGGCGGGGAACTGGTACTGCTCCACCCGCAGACGTTTCAGGGCAGCCACGTCGTGCCGGGGACCGTAGAGGGGTGTGGGACAGGCACTGGCGGCCTGGGGTGCCAGCTGGCAGTCCTGATAATCGACACCAATCAAGAGGGCATGCTGGGCGGTGTGTCCTTGTTGACTCAGTAACATAATGCCCCAGCACGCCAGGACGAGGGAGAGGGGGAAACGCATCGGTTGTCCTCCATGGGCAAGAGGTCATTCCCTGGGAGCAGGGTTAGTCAGTGTGGCAATCTTCGTGTGCAAGGCCCGGGTTGTCCTGGGAGCGCGAGCGGCCCGCCCGCTCCGCAAGCGGCCAGGATGGCCGTGCTCCCAGGGTGGGACAACGCCGACAATCGAGCCCTGCATGGCCCTGCGCTGGGAGCGCCACGCGCCAGGTTGGCTGCCGGAGCCGGGCTAGAGCCCGGCGCTCCCAGGGGGTGGCTCTCAACATAGCCTGGTTGAGGCACTAGTCCATCGCCCGCATCGCCTCCCGTAAGACCACCTTGGAAGTGGTGTACAGTCTGGGCCGCATCGGTAGCGACCAGCGCGCCACTCCGGTACTGCCGAGTGAGCGCGGAGCCCACCATCATGTTCTATAGAGTTGTTCCTCTCTAACATTGTGCCCCTGGTCTGTGGACCTCCCCCAAGCGGCTGAGCATTACCCATAACTTCTGTGAGCTGGTGGGAACGGCCCACGAGGCAGAGAGTAGATAAGAAGCAAGGAGGCGCTGACAACACACTTGGATACCGCGTAAGGGAGGCGCTAGGCACACGCACACACGCTGGGCGGCGCGGGTGGTGGCGGGCACAGTGTGGCCGGCCACACGCCTTCCGGCCCGCTTGGCCTCCCTATTGGCAACGTTCGCAGAGCGGCCGCGCGCTGCCATCCCCCAAGCCGCTGGCAGCTGTTTAAAGACTAAAAAGGTCTATAGATCCATGGCCACCACGCGGGGGCAGCCTGCCTGTCTGGCCGCAGGGCCTCCCCAGGGCTACAGCCCGGCCGTGCTTGGAGCCGAGGACCGTCCTCGTGCTCCAAGACACCCCCTCGCGCACTCTCACGGGGTGCCGTGTACGGCCGGAACTGGGGCCCATGGGGTCCGGGAACGTGGCCCATGGGGTCCGGCTCCATCGTCCCTTAGCCTTGACCGAGCAGGGCGCGGTGCGCGGTGTCGTGGGGCGTCCGACCTGGGCGCGGCCGGCGGGTGACCTCCCGGGCCCCGCGGCACCAGACAGCGGCACATGGCTCCACGGCATCGACCACGCCCGCCAGGCGGTGTGGGCAACGGCCTGGGCCGCCGGGGGCAGCGCGCCGCCACGCGTGGGTCCTCGCATGGACCGGGCAGGCGACGTCGAGGAGGTCTTGCCATGGGTGGAGGCGAGAGGGGAGAGCGCCCGCATCCGGGGCGTGCCCAATCGGCGGGTGGCCGAACCGTGGCCCTGGGGCCATGCCGCCGGGAGAGCCCAAGCGGTGCTGGGACGCGTCACGCTGACGGTGCCGCGGGCACACGGCAAGCCAGCCCGGCCCGCGACGGTGGCGATGCGGGCCTTGACGACCACGCGACGTCCAGATCGCCAGCCATCCCCCCCCCCGCGTGGCCCCGGACAGGGCCGCTGGGGGAGGTCTGGGCACGGCACCCCGCGCCGGGATGTGAGGCGCTCCACGGGGTGTTGTGGACGCGGGAGGCCGCCACACCGCGGGTGGCGGGGCAGGAGGTGGTCCGGCAATACCCCTGCCGCTGGCCGATCGAGGCGTCTCATGTGCCGCGGCAGAGCGGCGGTCGTCTCGAGGCCCTCCGGCTGGAAACGTGGGACCGTTTGGATAAGGCGATCGTGCTGTACACCAGCGTGGCGGCACGCCTTGTCGCGTTACGGGACCGGGCGGCACAGGAGCCGGACGCCCCGGCCCCGGGGTGGCTGAGTGCAGACGCCTGCGCCGTCTGCGGGGCCACGGGTGGCCCAAGGCAGGCAGGGTTGCGGCTGACACGGGGACAAGCGGTGTGGGGGATCGGCCGTCGCGGCGGGCACCTCAATCGTCAGAGGGACGGGATGCCTGGCGTACGGACCTTGTGGCGTGGCCGGCGTGACTGGACGTTGCTGGTCGAGGGTTGGCGTGTGGCCAGACGCTTAGACAATCGAGGTGGGTAATGGTCAGCCCGCAGCCCCGAGGCAGCCCGTGCGCGTCGAGGATGACTATGCACGGCAAGGCACGGCCAATCTGTGCATGGTGTTCGAGGCGTTGGCGGGGCAACGGCGGGTCACGGTGACCGCGCGACGGACGGCCCTAGACGTCGCCCAGGTGATACAGGCGTTGGTCGATGCGCAGGATCCGCACGACGAGAAAATGGTGCGGGTCCTGCGCATCGCAATCCCCACAAGCCTGCGTCCTTGTATGAGGCCTGTGCCCCACCGGAGGCGCGGCGGTTGCTGGAGCGTCTGGCGAGACATGGCACCCCGCCGCCTGGCAGCTGGTGAGAGAGGGCTGAGACCGCACTCCGTGTCGTAGCGCCCCCATGTTGCGACCGACGCGTGCCTGCCTCCCTGCCCCTGGCTCAGGAAGTGGCCGCCTGGGAGCGCAAGGGAATGCAGCCCAATGCCGGGTCGAGTGGCGGTTCACGACCCACGAGGCCCGCATCAAGCTGAAGCAACTCTACCCCTCAATGCAGCTCGGTTGAGGCACTAGTGCAGTCTTAACAAAGGTCTTGTGCAAAAGGGTGTTTCTGTGGCCTACTCAAGTCTAGGAAACCACCTCTCGTTGTTCGTCCTCTGACCGATGAGGAGCGCCACCACCTCGCAGGTCGTTGACGCTCCACGCAGGCCTTGACTTTGCGCCGGTGCCACATGGTCCTGGCCAGTGCACAGCGCTCCACCCCGGCCCAGATTGCCACCCATGTCGGCTGTAGTGTCCAGACCGTCCGCAACGCCCTACACGCCTGCGCGCAGCGTGAGGTGGCGTGCCTCACGGAGCAGTCCAGCGTCCCGCACACGGTCGAGCCAGTGCTGGATGCCGCCAAACGCGCGTGTGTCCAGGGCCTGGGGCACCAGAGTCCACGGACGTTCGGGAAACCGCGCAGCACGGGGACGTTGTCCTTCTTGGCTGCGGTCTGCTGTGACGTCGGCTTGAGCCCCCAGCCCTTGAGCGCGCCGACCCTGCGCGATGCCCTCCTGCGGCTTGGGGCCCACTGGAAACGGGCGCAACACTGGAGGACGAGTCCGGACCCCGCCTCTGTGCGAAACAACACCGTCGCGACCGACTGATCCGCCTGGCGCTGGGGGAACCCACGCTGGCGCTGGGCTTCCAAGACGCCGTCTGGTGGAGTCGCCTGGCCCACCCATCGATGTCCGCCTGGACGGAGGATACCCCCCTCCGCCTCGGGGAAAAAGAGGCGCCGAAAGCGGACGCGGACCGCAAGGCACTTGCCTGCGATGGCCTCTGGCTGCCGCAGACCGACACCCGGTTGCTCCGCGTTGGCACCGGGCGGCCGGTGCGTCAGGTCCCCTGTGACTCTCTGGCCTGGGTCGCCGACCGCCTCACCCAGGACGGCACGCGGGCCTTCGTGCTGATCGGGGCTAAGGCCGCGTGGCACCTCAGCACGAGGGTGCGGAAGTGGCTCAAAGCCCATAACCAGCGCGTCAAGCGCGAAGGTGGTTGTCGTCTGATCGTTTGGCAGCTGCCCAGCAAGCGTCCGTGGCTCAACCCCATTGAACCCCGCTGGGTCCATGGTCAACGGGCGATTATGGAACCAACACGGCTCCTCGCGGCACAGGAGTTCATTGAACGTATCTGCGCCTAGTATGGATGTGAGAACCTCGAACCGATTACAGAACAGGTTTGTTAAGCCTGCACTAGCTCCAGCAGGGCATTAGCCAAAGATGCGATGCCATGTGCGTATTGACGCATCTTGCCTAGGAGTAATATATTTCTTATAATGTCTACCTCGGTGGAACGTGCACTGACTGCTTGTGCTCGTGAGGTTGCTGTGTCCATAATGGATCTTTTTATACTAATGATCCAGACAGTTCTTGTATGAGAAACTTGTCATGCTGAGGAGAAGGGTATGCGAGGAGGGTACGGGAGACAGGGTATCATATTCGTTGTATCGGCTATGGCTTCTCTTCTTATGGGTATGCCGCAGCTTGAGGCGCAAGAAGACCGGATTCTTGACTGTCGGGCACGTCATTGTACTGCCGCAGAAATTGTGCAATTTTGGGCTCCTTCCAAACAACCTGCCGACAATGCCGCTGGACGAGACATGAAGACACGGGGTTACAATCCCACTTCCCCGCCCTCTGCTCCCTCGTCAAGAGTGCCTGTCACAGAGGTGCCTGCCGCTGAGAAAAAACGGCAATTTATTGGGGTCAACTTTGATACCAATTCGGCAGTCGTTCCTGAGAGGTACTATAAGGATCTCGACGAACAAGCGAAAGCGATGCAGAGTCAACAACTCCAACAAGCAACGCTTGCCCTTGACGGGTATACGGATAATCGAGGGCCACTGCTACATAATTTGACACTCTCGGAAAAGCGGGCGGCGAGCGTCAGGGCCTATCTGGTAGGCAAAGGCGTTGAGCCACGGCGTATCCGTATCCAAGGGCATGGGCCTGCCAATCCAATTAATACCAACGCCACCGATAGCGGACGCTTCGATAATCGTCGGGTGGTGCTGGACCTGCAGCAATAGGGCGCGTCTTCTCGAATACTACCACGCACGCCCCGGCCATCCTCACAGCAGAGCGGGAGTTGTCGTCCTTCCCGTGTGTACAGGGCTGCTCTGAGGACGGCCAGCGGAGAGGACGACGCAGGGAGAGGGATATGGAGTCGCTGAGCCCGCTGTGGTGGGGGCAGGGGATGTTCCTGCAACCGCAGCATTTTCAACAGTATCATCTGCACCACGAAGCGCGCCTGCAGCATGCCCTGCACCTCTTGCACCCCTGGGGCTGGGGCGTCAACGTCTTACGCATCAACGAGATGGCTTTGCAAACCAACCTCGTGGAAATCGCACAGTGCGAGCTAATCACCAAGGAAGGCACGCCCTTACATTTTCAGCAAGGCTCCGCACGCAGTAACATGCATCTGCGGGGGCGTTCCTGTGACACGGCGCTGCGCCAGACGGGGGAGTCTACGCTCGGGGTCTACCTCGGTGTGCGACGCTGGCAACCTGAGAACAATAATGTCCTAGACCCGGATACCCCCACGGGCGACGAGGTCTCAGGAAGCCCGGCACGGCGTTTTCGCGTGCGTGAGCAGCCAGCGCTGGATCTGTTGACTGAAGATGGCTTGACTAGACCTGTGAAGTATCTGATGTACGACGCACGTGTGCTGTTTGACACCGAACGGGAGCAATTTCCTGATTATGAGGTGCTCAAAATCGCCGAAGTGCGGCGTTCCGCCCGTGAAGGTGGTGCGGAACTCGTGCGGCGTTATATTCCGCCGTTGGTGCGTGTGGATGCCGCGCCCGATTTGATGCGGATGTTGGGAGAAGTCCGTGACCTGCTGACGGCCAAAGGCCGTGACCTGGAAGAGTTTAAGCGCCGTCGCGGCATTCACACCATGGACCTCGGCACCCGCGACACGGTCTATCTCCTGATGTTACAAGCCGTCAACCGCTCCATTCCTCTCTGGCATCATGCACTGGAGATGGCTGCTGCGCCTCCGCACCTGATGTATGGTCTGTTACGACAACTCGTGGGGGATCTGTCGATGTTTTCGGAGACGGTGACGGCTCTCGGGGGTCTCCCGCCGTACCAGCATGAGCACCTGCGGGAATGTTTTGAGGTCGCCGTGCGCACGGCCAGAGGCCTCGTCAATGAATTACTGATCGGTCCAGACTATGTGGTTACGCTAGAATTCGATGGCACGTATTTTATGGCCGATATTGACGAGCGCTTTTTTGTCGGCAGGAATAATCGCTATTATCTCGCCATTAACGCCGATGTGTCGCCCGACCAGCTCAGCAATTTCTTGACCAGCACCGGGAAAATAGCGGCGCGCCAAGATATCGAATACCTCCGGACACAGGCCATGTTTGGCCTCCGCATTACCCTGGAGATATCTCTGCCAGCAGAATTGCCACGCCGAGCCCATTGCCACTATTTTGCTATTGATCATTATGATACTTTATGGACCGCAGGGATCGCAGACCATCATAATATGGCCGTGTATTGTGGTGACGCGCTGGCTCCAGAACGGACCCAGATACAACTCCTGCGGGTGACCGACACGCGCTAACAATGAGAACCTCATGGCAGCCATTCAGGAACTTTTTGCGCCACTGTATGCGTACGTACTGTCGTTCAAGCACACAGATGGGCGTAGCGCTGAGGCGCCGAGCTACGACCAGGTCGTCCAGGATCTCGGCGCTCTGTTGGCGGCTCAGGAGCAAGCCGCTCAACAGGCTGATCTGGGGGAAGCCTACGAAGAGGCCCGTTTTGCCTTTCTGACCTGGGCCGATGAGGTTATTCAGCGCGAGTGCCAAGCGTGGTCTGGGCACCAAAAGTGGACTGCCGAGCCTTTGCAAAAGCGCTATCTCAGGATGACGAATGCCGGCGATATCGTGTCGCAGACCTTAGAAACAATAGGGAGGCTCGGCACCACGAGCGCGACCGCAGCCTCCCCGCTGCCCTCACGGAACTTGGCGAAGTTGCCTGACGGGCCACGTCAGGATGTTTATGCCATCTATTACTTCATGCTAGGTTTAGGCTTTACGGGACGCTATTTCCGTCCGACGGACGCGGCCACGCTGACCGCGCTGCGCCACAACGTGGCCCAAAACTTGCGACCCTCCGTCACCCCTCTGCGCGAGATGAGCACGTTTTTCGGACGCCAGCCGTATCACGCCGAGGCGCCGCCGCCGCTGCAGATACGCCTCGCGTGGCGCCTCCTCGGAGGGGCGGGTCTCATCGCGGCCCTGGTCTTACTCAGTGGGCTCGCGCTGGCGTGGCTCTTGCGCTCCACACCTCCGACGCTGGCAGAGAGTATCAAGGATCATCTCGAATGCGCCGCCGTCACAACGGTGCAACGCGATGGCCTGCTCATTCTGGAAGGGCGGGTCATGAGCCAGGAGCGCAAAGACAACATCCTCGCGATCGTCAAAAAGCGTGAAGGCGTGGAGCGCGTCCGAGATGCCATGACGGTCATCCCCAAGCCCTTTTGTCAGGCGCTGGAAGTCGTCGAGCCTTTCAAAAAGCGGACGGAGGAGCAGGCAGTGGGCCTGAACATGCAACTGCCCACCATCCGGTCAGCCGTTAGCCCAAGCATGCCGTGGCCTTCTTTTAAGAAAAAAGACCCCTTGCAGATACGGGTGAATGCGCCGACTGCCTTCCCAAGTTATGTCTATGTTGATTACTATATCGCTGATGGTCATGTCGGCCGTCTCTTTACTCCGTCCACACCCGTGGGACCGCAACAGGTCGTCGATATCAAGGACTTTGAGATTGAGACGCCCTTCGGTCTCGAACTGTTAGTAGTGATGGCGACCAAAGAGCCAGGGAAAATCCCTCCTCTCCCCATGGCCCCTCTCTCTGTGGCTGAGTATCTGCCGAATCTGCGGCAAGCGCTCCAGCAGATACCGCCAGACAAGGTGGCTGTCACCTTCCGCTTGATTTTTACACAGGAGCAATAAGGCTTTGTTCTCTCGTGCGATGACGTCTCAGCACACGCGGCGGCCACGGAGGGTATGGCATGCTGGCCTTCCTGCATAGGCACGCCACCTTCTTACGTTCCCTCGGCATGATCTGCACCACAATGCTGGTGACGATCGGTGGGATCCTGGCGATCCAGAAACAGTGGTTCCGCACACTCTACACCTTTCTCGGTGCCTGGTTCTGGCCTGTGCTACTCGGGGCGGTGAGTGTAAGTGTAGGGAGCGCCTGTGCCTTGCTCATTCCGCGCTATCGCGAACGCCTGTTTATCCGCCGCGGCAAGCAGACAGGCGAGACGGTACCGCCAGAACCGGGTCACTACCTGCGCAACAGGCTCCAGACGGCGATACGCGACCAGCGGACGGCACCGGGATTCGAGCAATACGGACGCCGGGCCCTCTATGCGCGCCCCTGGTATCTGCTGCTCGGGGCCAGCCAAGCCGGCAAAACCACGCTGCTCACGCAAGTCGCGCGCCAGTTCTTCCCGCATGTACGTCCGTCAGCTAGCCCCCCTGGCGAGTGCGTCTGGTGGCCTTTTCCTGGGGTGACGGTGCTGGATACGCCCGGCAGTTTTGTCTTCCCCGAGGCCGAGGTGCGCGAACGGGAACGCCAACATTTGTACAGGCTCCTGCGGCTGCTGGCGCGCGAGCGGCTGCTACAGCCTCTCAACAGGGTGATGGTGGCGGTGGCGGCAGACCATCTCCTGGAGCAGTGGCCGGACAATCGGCTCACGCTCCAACACGAAGGCGCCGATATCCGCCGGCGTTTGCATGAGATCACGCAGGAGCTGTATCTCCGGTTTCCCGTGTATCTCCTGATCACGCGCTGCGATCGCCTGCCAGGATTTGTCGAGTTTTTTGCCCCACCAGACGTCCCAGAAGCGGGTATTAAACAAGTTTTCCAGGATAATAAACAACACGTGCTGGGTTATTGTCATGACTTCAGCCTCGATCGACGCGGCAAGCATGTGGCTGCCGTGCCGACCATCGCCTTTACTGACCAAACCAGCCCGGCAGCGCAGACCGTATCTTTTGATCAGGAAATTTTTCTCCCACTGCTGCAGGATGTCCGCCAACTGCGTGGCACGCTTTTTTCGCATGACACTCTACCGGCCCCCGCGTTACATCTTAAGCTCTTCGGTTTTCCCCAGCAGTTCCAGGCCTTGCACGAACCCCTGAAGCTCTTTATGGAAAGTGTGCTACAATCTGGTCCCGATCTCCACGATGTCTTCTTTCGCGGCCTGTTTTTTACCAGTGCCGGTCCACAGGATACGCCACCGGCCTCTGCCCAAGGCGAAACCCCGACCGCAGCGCCCCCCCGGTCAGAAACGACAGCAAGTTTGGTGACCTCGCGTCCGACCTATTTCTTGCATGACCTGTTTACCATCATCTTGCCGCGTGATATCGGCTATGCCCGCTTGACGCGTCGCGCCCGCTGGTATCGCCTGGCGCGGCATCTGTGTAGTCTCCTGGGATGTCTCGTGCTGCTCAGCATCCTCGGCGGCCTTGGCCTGCGCGATTTCTTCAGCAATCGCCAGGTCCAAGCCGCGGTACCGCGCGACGCCTGCACGGCGGCTGCGACCGTCCCCTTGGACACGATGGAACGCTGCCGCCAAGCCGTCACCACCCTGGCGTCCGGCAACCAGGAACGTCGCCGGACGCTCAGCGGCCTGCTCTTTCGGGAGAGTTTTCGCGTCGAGCAGGACTTCCGACAACGCTATGTCGAGCGCTTTACCAGTGACGTGTTGGCGCCGCTCGATCAGGCGATGGCGCAGCGCATGCGGCAGGGAGGGGAGGTCTTTCCCCTAGTCTCCGTCCTCATGGCGCGCTTAACGGTGCTGCAACAGTGTCTCAACGCTACAGCCTGCCCGGAAGCGGTGACAGCGCGTTTCCAGGAAGACGACTATGCTCTGATGCTGCAAGGCCTCGTACCAAGCCCCACGACACAGCAGGTGGCGCTGTTTGGGACGTTGTATCGGGCGTATCTGCTCTGGGTAGACGATCCGGCCACACGACTCACCCCGCAACACACCGCCTATACTGCATGGTTGCGCGAGTGGTTTGCCACCCCGCAGCTCCCACTGCAACATATGCGCCCATGGATCAACAAGTTGTATCAAAAGAACACGGTCACGGCGGCGGAGTGCTGGCCGAAAACTCTGGCGGCTGTGGGGCAACCGGCGGCCAAAGTCGAAGGGGGGTATACACGGTCCGCCTGGGAGGACCGGATACAACCGCTGCTGCAACAGATGAGCATCGTGGTCCCGGCCTTGGCTCCAGAGTTACGGGCTTTTGAGGCCGATTATCGCTTGCAATATGTCGGCCAGTGGGAACGTTTTCTCCGGGCCTTTCCCCGGGACGAGACGACGTGGAGTCCTACCCAACAGCGCCAGGCCCTGGAGGTGCTCCTGGGGCCAGAATCCCCCTATAACTGTATCCTCGACGTCACCCTGGGACACTTGCAGCCCATGGTGCCCGCGGCCCCGACAGCAGACGCCACGCCTACGTCTCCCCCACCGCCCAGTGCGGCTGGGTCGGTACCAGACTGGGTGCGGCTCCTGCGGCAGTATGCCGCCTCTCCCAAACGGCCAGAGTATCTCAAGACGTTACAAGCGCTACGCCCGACGCTGTTTGGACCGCGCAAGGCCGAGCTGAGTTTTAAGCTGGCCCGCGACAGTTTTGAGTATGACACCTCAGGGGCCGGACTGGCGGCGTCCGCTGCACCGCCGCCGCCGGTATTGCACCAGCTACAGCGGATGCTGCAAGAGCTGCGTCAGGAAGCCGGGCCGCCGGGCCAAGAGGCGCCTCTGTGGCCCTTACTCGAACGCCCGCTGCGTCTCGTCTGGCCGGTCGTGCTGCAGGAAGCCAGCGAGCAGTTGCAGGCCCGTTGGCAGGACGAGGTGGAACAGCCGTCACGACGTCTGCAAGGGATTGAGCGGTTGGAGTTTTTGCATGGTCCCCAGGGCAAAGTCAAAACCTTTGTTGAGGGGGTAGCGAAGCCCTTTGTCGTGGGCACTGGCGCGCGTCCAGGTAGCGCCCTCGGCAAAGAGATCGCAGTGCCGCCGCAGATCCTGCAGAGCGTCAAGCGAGACAAAGACATGGCTCCTCTTCTCGCAATGCGCCAGCAGCAGGGCGGGAAGTACTCCGTGCGTGTGGCGGCAGGGCGGTCGGCGGACATTAGTAAGGACGGGGTGAACGTCAACGAAAAAGCCACGGAACTGGCAATCGAGTGTGATGGCAAAATCTACCGTGTGAGCAATCGCCCCCAAGAGTCGGCCAGTCAGGTGGCCACGATCCCGTGGTCCTTTGAACGGTGTGGCGATGTGGAGATCACGGTCACCATGGCGTGTAATAGTCAGTGCGTCGAGTACGCCGGCTATACCGGCAATAAAGTGGCTGAGACGGACAATTTGCTTTTGAGTAAGCGCTATCAGGGCGCGCCAGGTTTTTGGCGTTTTACCCAGGATTTTCAGAGTGGCTCCTCTGAGCTCACCCCGGCGGATGCCAAGGCGGACGGGAAAGCGGTTGGGGTGCAGTCCGAGGCCACTTTGCACAAGTATCGGGTGAAAAAAGTGCGGGTCTTTTATGAGGTCACGCTCCCACCCGCTCTCCGCGAGCTGCTGGTGTTACTGGCAGAAAGTTAAGAGCGCCCCTGGGGCACACGGAGAGAGCAACGATGGCAGACTGGGAAGCAGTCCGACAGCTTGGGGGACACGTCATCACCCCACAGGCACCGAGTGGCGGGCCGGTGGAGGAGGCGCCAGCGTGGGATGCGTTGCGCGCCGAAATGGGTAAGATCGGCTCTTTGCACGTCACAGCGCCGGTAAACTGGGCCGCGGTCGTCAGCCTCGGCAGCACTATTCTCCAGCAGCACTCCAAACACCTGCTAGTCGCTAGCTATCTGAGCCGAGGCTTGTTCGCATGTCATGGCTATGCGGGCTTGGAGGCGGGTCTGGCTCTGTACCATGATCTGCTCACGACGCATTGGGAGAGCCTGTTTCCGCCCAAACGGCGCATGCGCGGACGCAGCGAAGCGCTACGCTGGTTGGTAGAAGAAGTCGGGAAGGCCGTGACCCAACGGCCACCGACGGACGCCGAGGCCGACGCGGTGCAGCGCTGTGTTACTGTGCTGCAGCCGCTGGCCGACGGGGTCCATGCCCTGATGGGCCAGGAGGCACCGGCCTTCAGCTTGCTGCTCGGACAGCTGCACACGTATGCCCAGCAGTGGCTCTCGCGTAGCCCAACGCCGCCGGCCGCCTCACCGCCGCAGACTGTCGCTACGAGCGCTACGGCGAGCGCCGCTGACCGGACGGCGGCAGCCCCGGCGGAGACACCCAGCACCGCTGTCCCTGCCGCTGCAGGAGCGCTCCCGCTGGCAGCGGCAGCCCCGGCGGTAAGCAGCATGACCGAGGCGGCACGGGCTGCCGTCACAATCCTGGGCACGCTTGGCCAGGGAGTGCCGCCGATTGATCTCGCCGAGACCGCCACGGACGAGGAGATCAGCAGATCCCTCCGACCGATCCAGGAGGTACTCAGCAACGCGGCCGTAGCGCTGTTCCGCACCAACCGGCTGGCCGATCCCCGGCCCTACAAACTCGCCCGGATGGCCGCCTGGTTACGGGTCTCCCAGGCGCCAGCGCCGGACCCGCAACGCGGGGGGATGATCACCCGGCTACCCGGTCCTGATCCGGCCCTCCTCGGGCGCTGGCAGCAGGCGCTCCAGATGCAGCAATTCGCCAACCTCATTATGGAGAGCGAACAACAGTTTGCGCAATCGATCTTCTGGCTCGATACCCATCGCTATACGGCCCTGGCCTTGGAAGGCTTAGGGTATACAGTGGCGAAACATGCGGTCATCGAAGAGCTGGCCGCCTTGCTGCGCCGCTTCCCGCCTCTGCTCGATTTGCACTTTGCCCCACGGGCGGATGGCACCGCGCTCCCCTTTGCCGAGGCCCAAACGCGTCTGTGGATTGCCCACGCCGTGCTGCCCGACGCAGCCGCGTCCACGCCGGCTGGTAGCGCCGAGGGTGAGGACGCTAGCCCGCCGGGCCTGGGACAGGCCATGCAAGACGCGCAGCAGCTCGCGGCCCAGGGGGAGCTGCGGGCCGCGCTGAGCGTGCTCCAGGCTGGTAGCCAACAGGCCGCTTCGCAGCGCGAGCGTTTTCTCTGGCGCTGGCATCTGGCCCGCCTCAGTGCGGAGGCCGGACGACTTGATCTGGCCATCCCACAATTAGAGTGGCTGGAAGAATGCATGCAGCGTTTTGCTCTTGAAGAATGGGAGCCCGCTCTGTGCGTGCAGGTGTTGTCCCTCTTGCACGCCTGCTACAGTAAGCGGCATGCGGCGCAGACCCCGCCTTCCGAGGTCTTTGCAAAACAAGTTGTCAGGATCTATAATTGTCTATGCCGTTTGGACGTAACGGCATTGTTGGCCGCCAATCCGCTTCCTTAACGCAGGAGAATGCTTTATGGCTGAAGGATCGATGCCGCCGCGTGAACGGATCAATATCACCTACAAATCCGAGACAGGCGACGCGCAGGCCGAGAAAGAGTTGCCCCTGCGCCTGGTGATGCTGGGGGACTATACCCAGCGCGAAGAAACGACGCCGGTGGAAAACCGCCCGCTCCTGCGCGTGAACAAAGACAATTTCTCCGAAGTCATGGAACGGCAGAATCTCTCTCTGGATCTGCTGGTCCCGGATCGCCTCAGGCAAGGGGAAGGGCAAGCCGCCGGGGAAATGACCCTCCATCTGGCCTTCCAAAGCCTCAAAGATTTTGAGCCGGAGCAAGTGGCCGAGCAGGTGCCTGAACTCAAAGCCTTGTTGGACCTTCGGAAAGCGCTGCATGCCTTGCGTGGTCCGATGGGGAATTCTCGGGAGTTCCGTGCGCAGCTGCAGAGCCTCTTGAGTAACGAAACCAGCCGCGCTCGGCTCCTCCAGGAACTCGGCATCGACAAATCGGGGGCGGCGTGAGGCGGGACGCACTCCATCTCCAGACCACATGCTATAGCGGTGCACACAGCCCCTGCGCGCCGGGCGTGAATCGTGCAGGAGGCCGTCGAGGTCACGCGCCAGGGGAGACCAACCGGCGCACACGGAAATGGCAACACAGAGGAGACATATCTCATGGCTGAACCAGCACTCCAAGACGTCCACACCGCTTCGACCGCCAGCTCCGCCGATGAGGCACCGGGCTCTTTGCTTGGGCAGATCATGCAGGAAACCAAGCTCCGCGAGCATGACGAAGGCTATGACGTGGCGCAACATGGCATCACAGAGCTGCTCAAGACCTTGTTGCAGCCAGAGCATGCGTCCATGCGCAACCGGGTGGATAGTCGCACGCTGGACACGTTGATTGCGGAGATCGACACTCGCTTGGGGCAACAGCTTGATGTCATTCTACACAACACGGAGTTTCAGCAGCTCGAATCGGCCTGGCGCGGCCTCAAGTTTGTGGTGGATCGCACCGATTTTCGCGAGAATATTCAGCTCGAATTGCTCAATGTCTCTCAACAGCAACTGCTCGACGATTTCCAGGACGCCACGGATATCACCCGCTCCGGCCTCTATAAGCATGTGTACACCAGCGCCTATGGCCAGTTCGGCGGCGAACCGATCACGGCCATGATTGCCAACTATGAGTTAGGGCCAGGGACACAAGATATCGAGCTGCTGGACTATGTCGCCAGGGTCGGGGCGATGGCCCACACGCCGTTTATGGCCTCCGCCGGGCCACAATTTTTCGGTCTTGACGATTTCCAGAACTTCCCAAATCTCCAAGATCTCAAGGCCATCTTGGAGGGACCACGCTATAACAAATGGCGGGCGCTGCGGGACAAACCGGATGCCCGCTACCTGGGCTTGACGGTCCCACGTTTTCTGTTGCGTTTACCCTACGATAAGAAAAACAACCCCATCCGGGCGTTTGTCTACGACGAGCAGGTGTCGGGCTCGCACGAGGACTATCTCTGGGGCAATACCGCGTTTGCCTTTGCCACCCGCTTGACCGAGAGTTTTGCGCGCTATCGCCTCTGCCAAAGTATCATTGGCCCGCAAAGTGGTGGGGCCGTCGAGGATCTCCCTTTACATCAGTTCCAGTCTATGGGACAGTTAGAGACGAAAATCCCGACAGAAGTGTTGATTTCCGACCGGCGCGATTATGAGTTAGCGGAGGAAGGTTTTATTGCGCTGACCATGCGCAAAGGCAGCGATAATGCCTGCTTCTTTGCGGCGAACTCGGTCCAAAAACCGAGGTTCTTTGGCAACAGCCCAGAAGGTAAAGAGGCCGAGACGAACTACAAGCTGGGCACCCAGTTCCCGTACCTCTTTCTGATCAATCGCCTGGCCCATTATCTCAAGGTCATCCAGCGCGAAAATCTCGGGAGCTTCAAAGAACGTACGGACTTGGAGCGCGAGCTGAATCAATGGATACGACAGTATGTAGTGGATCAAGAAAATCCTTCGGTCGCGGTGCGTGAACGCCGACCACTGCGGCAGGCGCAAATTACTGTGGAAAGTGTCGAGGGCGATCCAGGCTGGTATCGGGTCAATATGCGGGTACGACCCCACTTTAAGTATATGGGAGCCTATTTTACCCTCTCACTCGTGGGAAAAATCGAGGTGCCGCTCTAAGCGCTGCTGCCGGGAGGGGCGACCGACCGGGCGCCCCTACGACGAAGTTCGCTTCCCCTCTGCACACGACAGGAAGGCCCAGGATAGCATGCTCGGTAATTTTGGGAGCCTGGTGGAACGTCTCCAGCGGGCTGGAGAAATTGACACGGTGCTGCGCCACATCCGCCAGGGAATGCTGACCAGCCTGGCGCCGTGGCCACCGGAGATACTCCGCTCACGGCAGGACCAGCTGAAGCTGCAAGAGACGATCCAGGAGATTATCGAGCAGTACGAACCCCGCTTGCAGGACGTCAGCCTCACGACTGCTGCACCCTCCCAGGATCCGCTGGGGCTGCGGGTTGAAGCCAATGCCACCCTGGGGTTGAGCACGGGCCACGAGGTGGTCCACCTGCCGTTCTGGCTGGCCATGACGGTGTTGCCATCTGGTGAGGTCGCCGCCATGCGGGGACGCCTCGCCGCGGAACGCCAGGACGTATCGCGGTTGCTGGCCTCGGTGCTCCAGCATCTGCAGAAAATGCTCAATGTCCATCGCGGCAGCGTGCCCTTGTGGCCCTCGTATGGGATGCCGGACTTCAACGACATGGCCGCGCAGTTTCCCGACGCCATTCTGGAAATCCAGCAGGCCATCCAAACCTCCATTCGGCGCTATGAGCCGCGCCTGCACCAGGTGCGGGTACGCTATGTGCCGGACGACACCGAGCGCTTTCGGCTGCGCTTTGAGATTACCGCCCATCTGGCGGTGCCAGGGGAGATGCCAGTCGTGTGGTTTGAAAGCCTACTCGACACCTCGGGATACGTGGTGATTCGCAGGTGACAGCACATGTCCTTTAATACGTATTATGCGGATGAGCTGAGTTTCTTACGGGAGATGGGCCAGGCGTTTGCACGGACATATCCGCGCCTGGCGCCGTTTCTGGCGGAACCGGGCAGTGACCCGGACGTGGAGCGCTTACTCGAAGGGTTTGCGTTTCTCAGTGGCCGTTTACGGCAAAAGCTCGATGACGAATTGCCCGAGGTGACGCATGAACTCATGGGCTTACTCTGGCCGCACTATTTACGACCCGTGCCAGCCATGTCCCTGTTGCGCTTTGAGAGCATTCCAGACCGCGTGACCACGTCCCAGCACATTCCACGTGGCACGGAGGTCGATGCCGAACCGCTGGAGGGCACGCGCTGTCGCTTTCGCACCTGCTATGACGTCACCCTCCATCCACTCACGCTGCAAGCCCTCAGCGTGCGTCAGGTTGGCCCCACGGCGCAACTGACGCTGCGCTTTGCCTGTCATCCCCGGACTACGCTGGCGGCGATGCCCATGGATACCCTGCGGCTCTATTTTCATGGCGATCTCTTTGTCAGCCAAGCGCTCTATGTCTGGTTCTGCCATTATCTGGAGAGCATCAGCGTGCGCACCGCGGCAGACCTCCCTGCCGCCAGCGCGCCGCCGCCCAAGGTGCGCCCGGTCGGCTTCACGGAAGAGGAAAGCTTACTGCCGTATCCCCCCAACGCCTTTGTAGGCTATCGACTGCTGCAAGAATACTTTACGCTGCCGCGCAAATTTCTCTTTGTCGATGTCACGGGCCTGGCCCCGCATTTGGCCCGCCTGGAACGCGCCGACGGTTTTGAGCTGGCGTGTACGTTTTCCCGCCCGCTCGAAACCTCCGTGCATCTCACCGAGGATCATATCGCCTTACACTGCACCCCGATTGTCAACCTGTTCTCCCAGCCTGCCGATCCCATTCGCCTGGACCATCGCCAGGTCGAATATCTCGTGCGTCCGGCCGAATACGCCCCAGAACACTGTGAGATCAATACGATTGACCACGTCGTCGGCTGGGTCCAAGGGCAGGGCACGCCGCACGTCTATCAGCCGTTTTTGTCCTTTGATCGCGCCGTGATCGACGATGATCGCCAGGCCATTTATTATCGCACCCGTCTCAAACCAGCGGTCCTCGGCACGGGCACCGATCGCTACATCGCGTTTGTCACTCCTGCCGATACGCGGGCTGTTCCAGAGCCGGAAACGATTGCGCTCCGTCTCACCTGTAGCAACCGGCATCTGCCGGAACAGTTACGCATCGGGGACATTGCCCTGCATACGAGCACCTCCCCGGCCTTTGCCCGCTTTCACAATATCACCCCAGTGACGCCTAGCGTGCTGCCCCCGTTGGACGGGGGCTTGCCCTGGCAGTTGATTGCCAATATGGCGCTGCATTACTCCTCGCTGACGTCGCTGCCCACCTTACGCCGCCTGCTGTCCACCTACAATTTCCAGCAGCGCTACGACCTGCACAGTGCCCGTGAGCATGCCTTGCGGATGGAGGGCCTCGTGGCGATTCGGACCACAGCCATTGAGCGTCTCCTCAAAGGCTCGCCGATTCGCGGGGTGCAGATTGACCTGGAAGTGCACGGCAGCAAGTTTACCAGTGAAGGCGATTTGTATCTCTTTACCGCCATCTTGCACGAATTTTTCGCCCTCTACGCCACGATCAATTCCTTTCACACGTTCATCGTCCACAACGTCGAGCGGGGAGACACGTATCCATGGCCAGCGAAGATCGGCCAGCAGCCCCTGCTGTAAAATCCTCGGCACAGCGGACGGTGCTCGAGGCCCTGCTGCAGGCGATTCAGACGCCGTCCGTGGCCTCCGTTGAGACGGCGCTGTGGGAACAGCCCCACAGTTTCGCGTTTTTTCAAGCCGTGCGGCTCCTCCTGCAGGCGATGCCCCACGCCGCACCGCCGGGCTCGCCCCCGCGCCTGGTGACCGCGAGCGATATGGCAGGGTATGACCTCCGCACCGAGCGCCCACGGCGCCCGTTTAGCGAAGAAGCCCTGTACTTCCGAGCGCATACCAGCTTAGCGTTTCCCACCGCGGACATTGTCGCGCTTGCCCGTGCCGCAGCGCTCTCGCCTGACGAGACCAGCACGCCCCGTGCCGACACGCCACAGACGTTGCCGCCGGTGCACATGATCGTCAATTTCCTTGGGCTGTATGGCCCATCCTCCCCCTTGCCGACGTTTTATACGGAAGCCCTGCTGACGACCGGCGAGGAGGAGCCCATCTTGCGGCATTTTCTCGATCTGTTTCACCATCGTCTGCTGTCGTTGTTCTACCGCTGTTGGGAAAAATATCGCTACTATGTGCAATATCAACCCGCCGCAGAGGATACGTTCTCGTCCTGGCTCTTCGCCCTGATCGGCGTCAGCAGCGCCGAACGGCAGCAGCGGACGGATCTCGCCTGGCATCGCTTGCTGCCCTATCTGGGCCTGCTCACCATGCGGACGACCTCGGGCGCTGTGGTCGCCCGTCTCGTCGCCCACTATTTCCGGCAGATTCCGGTCCGTGTTGACGAGTGCATCGGGCGCTGGGTGCCCGTAGCCCTGGAACAACGGCTGCGTCTCGGTGAGGCCAATCAGCAACTCGGGGAAGATACGATACTCGGGGAGCGCTTTTACGACCGCAGTGGCAAATTTCGCCTTACCATTGGCCCGGTCTCGTGGGAGGTGTTGCAGCGTTTTTTGCCCACCGGCCTCTATGCGCATGAAATCCGCGCGCTTCTGTACTTTATCCTGCGCGACCCCTTAGAGTTTGACCTGGAATGCCAGGTATATGCCTCGGAGGTGCCGCCCTTACGCTTGCAGGACGACAGTCCCTGTCGTCTCGGGTGGTCAACCTGGCTTGGCGCACCACGCGAGGACACGGTGTCCGTCAGTTTTCCCGGACGGGATACCCGCGTTGGCACGACCCTATGAGGACGAGACATGCGTACCCCCGAGCCTGAAGCCCTACTGCACAAATTGAATCCCTACTGTCGCCAAGCTTTCGAACAGGCGGCCAGTGTCTGTATGCAACGGACCCATTATGAAGTGACCGTCGAGCATTGCCTGCTGTCCCTGGTCAGCGCACGGGACAACGACGTCGGCCTGATTCTGCAGCATTACCGCGTTGACGTGGCCCAGCTCACGCACGCCTTGCACAAGGCTCTGGAACACCTCCGCACTGGTAATCCACGCCGGCGTCCGGTGTTCTCGCCGGTGCTCTTTGACTGGTTGGCGGATGCCTGGCTGCTGGCGTCCCTGGACTATGGGCTCGCGGCACTGCGCTCTGGGGTGTTATGGACGGCCTTGCTCGCCGATGCGCCGCGCTGGCTCCCGGATGTGCCCCGCGAGGTGTGGCAGGAGATGCCGCCCGAGGCACTGCGCCAGACCTTGCTCACGCTGATCGCCACGTCCAGTGAAAGTCCGCCGCCCAGTCGTACCACCGCTCCAGGGCTGTCCCCAGCCCTGGCTGCCACAGAAGACAGTGCGTTACAACGCTTTACGATTGATTTCACGGGGAAAGCACGCGCCGGTGAGATTGACCCGGTCTTTTGTCGAGATCGCGAAATCCGTCAGATGATTGATATTCTGGGACGGCGGCGGAAAAACAATCCGCTGGCCGTCGGCGACGCCGGCGTCGGCAAAACCGCGGTGGTCGAAGGGCTGGCGCTGAAGATCGTGCAGGGTGACGTCCCAGACCTCTTACGCGATGTGGCCATTCATGGACTGGATCTGGGGCTGTTGCAGGCTGGGGCCGGGGTCCGGGGCGAATTTGAGAATCGGCTCAAGGCGGTCATTGCCGAAGTCAAAGCCTCGCCCACCCCGATCATTCTGTTTATTGACGAGGCCCATACGCTGATTGGCGCTGGCGGGGCGCCGGGCAGCGGTGATGCGGCCAATTTACTGAAGCCAGCCCTGGCACGTGGGGAGTTACGCACGATCGCGGCCACCACCTGGTCAGAGTACAAAAAATACTTTGAAAAAGATGCCGCGCTGGCCCGCCGCTTTCAGCTCGTCACCCTGGCAGAGCCGTCCCCCGACGAGGCCGTGGTGATCCTGCGTGGGCTGCGCGACACCTATGAAGCGGCGCACCAGGTGTATATTCGCGACGACGCCCTCGTCGCCGCGGCTCAGCTTTCGGCCCGTTACCTGGCCGGGCGGCAATTGCCGGATAAAGCGGTCGATCTGCTGGATACAGCCAGCGCCCGGGTCAAAATTCATCTCACCGCTAAACCGGATGCCCTCGACGACTGCGAACGCCGCCTGCACGCTGTGCGCCGCGAATTGGATGCCGTGCAGCGTGACAACGCCACCGTGGTGCAACACGAGGCCGCCCGCGTCGCGGCCCTGGAAGCCGACATCGACACGCTGGAAGCCGACATCAGCCGTCTGACGCAGCGCTGGGAGCAGGAACGGCAGGCGGTCCAGGAGCTGTTGCAGCTGCGCCAACAACTCACGGCGCCAGCCACCGACGCGGCGGCAGCTGCCCCAGCCAGCGACAACGCCAGCCTGCGTCAGACCTTTGATAACGCCAGGACCGCCCTGGCGGCGTTGCAGGGCGATGACCCCTTATTACAGTATGAAGTCACGCCTGCCGTCATTCGTACCGTCATTGCTGATTGGACCGGGATTCCAGTACGCGACATGCTGCACGATGACGTCGAGTCCCTGCTGACCTTTCGCAGCCGTCTGCAGCAGCGCATTCACGGGCAAGATGCGGCGCTGGCGGCCATCGATCGCGGCATACGGACGGCCAAGACCGGCCTCGGCAATCCGCAGGCCCCGCTCGGGGTCTTCCTGTTTGTCGGGCCCAGTGGGGTCGGCAAAACCGAGTGCGCTCTGGGCATGGCCGACCTGCTGTTCGGTGGCGCCCAGGCCATGGTCATCATTAACATGTCGGAGTTTCAAGAAAAGCATACCGTGTCGCGCCTCATTGGCTCCCCGCCCGGCTATGTCGGCTAGGGCGAGGGTGGTGTGTTGACCGAAGCCGTGCGGCACCGGCCGTACGCGCTCGTCTTGCTCGATGAAGTAGAAAAAGCCGACCCGGAAGTCATGAACTTGTTTTATCAAGTGTTTGACAAAGGCATGCTAGCCGATGGCGAAGGGCGCGTCATTGATTTCAAAAATACGGTCGTTTGTATGACCAGCAATCTCGCCTCCGATGTCATCAGCGCTTGGGGGCCAGACACTCCAGGCACCGTGCTCGCGGCCATTCGCCCCATCCTCAGCGCGCATTTCAAACCTGCCCTGCTGGCGCGCATGGAAATTGTCCCCTTCGTGCCGCTTGCAACGGAGGTGCTGCACAGTATTGTCACCATGAAACTCCAACAGCTCGCCACGCGCCTGGCCGCGCAGCAACGTATGCATGTGCAGTACGACCAGCGCGTGGTGCAGCAACTGGTGGCACGCTGCACGGAGGTCGAGAGCGGCGCTCGTAATATCGACCATATGATGCGGGCCACGCTGCTCCCTGATATCGCCACGGCCATTTTGCAGCAGATGCAGAGCGCAACGACCCCTCATACGCTGCAGATAGGGCTCGATCCGCAGGGGCTCTTTACCTACGATTTTCTGGTTTAACACCGAGGGAAGACGCGCTATGAACCACTTCCCCGATACCCTGAGCACCGTTGCTGAACTCATTAAAATTGCCACCTCGCTGTCCACGGAACCGGATCTGCAACGTCTGCTGAACATGATCGTGACTTCGGCGCGGACGTTGACGCATGCCGAGGTCGGCATGGTCTACTTGCTCGATCATACGAAGCGGCACTTGTATGTTGAAGTCTATCAAAACACCGCCGTACCCCTGCGCCACGAGGAGTTGCCCCAGGTTCCGCTGTATGTGGCGGACAAACCCCACCTGACGCATTGTTGTGCCTATTCTGCCTGCACGGGCAGCCTAGTGCAGATTGCCGACATCTATCAGTATTCCGGCTTTGACTGCAGCGATCTCCAGCGCCTAGACCGCGCCACCGCCTACCGCACCACGTCGGTGCTGGTCGTCCCTCTGCGCACCCCCAGCGGGGTCACCGTCGGGGTTTTACAACTGGCCAATTGCCACGAGCCCACGAACGCGCACGTGCAACCTTTTCCCGCGACGCTTGAGAGTGTCGTCACGGCCTTTGCCGCGCAAGCGGCGATGGCTATTGATAATGTCCGCCTCCTAGCGGAAAACCGCCGCCTGGTTGCACTGCTGGGGCAGCGCCAGCCAAACGCTGACGCCCATGTCTCTCTGAGCGCTCACCTACTGCCCGAGTCGCCAGCCGTCCCCAGCATCATTGGGGTCAGTCAGGCCATGCGCCAGGTCTTTAATATGGTACGGAAAGTTTGCTCTACCGACGCCACGGTGTTACTCCACGGCGAGACTGGCACGGGCAAAGAGCTCCTGGCCACGACGATTCACCATAACAGCCCGCGCCGGCAGCACGCTTTGATCAGTCATAATTGTGCCGCGCTCCCGGCAGATCTCCTCGAAAGCGAGTTTTTTGGCTATCGACGTGGCGCTTTTACCGGCGCCAATACGGAGAAACAAGGTCTGTTAGAGGCTGCCAACGGGGGGACGCGGTGTCTGGATGAAATTGGCGATATGCCCTTGAGCATGCAGGCCAAATTCCTGCGCGTCATCCAAGAGGGCGAGGTGCGGCCGCTCGGCGCCGTGCACAGTCTCAAGGTGGATATCCGTCTGATTGCGGCGACGCATCGGGATCTGCACGCCATGGTCGCCGCCCGCACCTTCCGAGAGGATCTTTACTATCGTCTGTGCGTCTTTCCCATTGATATTCCGCCGCTGCGCGCGCGCAAGGACGATCTCCCGGCCCTGCTGGCGCACACCCTCACCCTCTATGCGACGCAGTACCATAAAAGCCTGCAAGGCTTTACCCCACGGGCTTTTGAGGCAGTGTTACGGTATGACTATCCGGGCAATGTGCGCGAACTCAAAAACATCCTTGAACGGGCGGTGTTGCTCTGTGATGCAGGCCCCTATCTTGACCTGGAGCATCTGCCCGCCTCGCTGCAGGCACTGGCCTCCCAAACAACCGTGCTCTCCGGCAACCTGTCTGAGGAGGCCAGCCTGCCGGCAATCGTGCGCCAGTTTGAGATGTCGTTGATTGAACAAACACTGCGCCAACATAATTGGAACCAGACCAAGACCGCGCAGGCCCTGCGTGTGCCACGCCGGACGCTCCTGGAGAAAATGCAGCGCTATGCGATCAAACGCTGACGCACGACGGGTAACACGGTTGGCGATTTTTTGCACACCAGCGCAGAGGACTGCGCAAAAAATGGCGCAGGCGACAGCCCATGCTATAGTGTGCCGCTCACCTCTAGACGTCCGCACAAATCTAGACGATCAGTATATTTCGTAGGTTACACGGATGTGCGAGACAGGCACGCACCCGTTGGCATCGTTTGTGCATTGCTATCATGGCAAGAACCTATCGGTCGTACGCCGCGTGAGCGCGTAGGACACCCGATACAGACGCCATACATACGAAGGAACGCCGCCATGCCAACTCCAGCCTATATGTCGATCCAGGGCGAGAAACAAGGGGCGATTACCCAGGGCACGTTGACCGATGCCAGTGTAGGCAACATCTGGCAGCAAGATCACCAGAACGAGATTTTAGTTGAAGCCTTTCAGCACACTGTCTTGATTCCCACCGATCCGCAAAGCGGCCAGCCGACTGGGCAGCGGGTCCATCGTCCATTGACCATCACGAAAGTGTTTGATAAATCGTCGCCCTTACTCTACTCGGCGCTTACCAGTGGCGAACGGTTAACCAAAATAGAAATCAAATGGTATCGTACGAGTAAAGAAGGTCAGCAGGAACATTATTTTACACACATTCTGGAAGACGCCGTGATTGTGGACTTGACGGCCCGTATGCCGAACTGCCAGGATCCGGGACAGTCGCACTTTACGCATCTGGAAGACCTGACGTTTACCTACCGCAAAATTTCCTGGCGCCACGAGGTCTCGAGCACCGAGGGAAGCGACGACTGGCGGGCCCCGAATTTCTAAGCGCCTCGCACAGCAGGCCAGTACAAGGCCCATCTGTGGCGTAGGGGTGAATGGCCAGTTTGCCCCTACCGTGGCGCGACTCGCAGCGCCCGTGCCCTCTGACGCCAGCGGTAGGATGGTGCCCAATCATGCCGAGTGGACGGATCATGGCCGTCTGCTGCTCCCTCTGAAGGTGCCTTATGGCTCTCCTCCCTGCAAACATGGCGCACTTTGCCTTCGATGTCGCCGGTCTGACCCAGCAACTCCGCGTTACCCACTTTGTCGGTGACGAAGCGCTCTCGGCCCCGTTCAGCTTTACGATTGATCTTGCCTCGGATGACCCGGAGATTGCCTTCGCCTCGGTGCTCGGCAAACCGGCACGCCTCACGATGTATAGCGACAATGGAGAACGCTACGTCAACGGGCTACTCAGCGCCTTTGAGCAGCAGGGCGACCGTGGACGCTTTACGCTCTACCAGGCGGTCCTCGTGCCGCACCTCTGGCTCCTCGGGCTGCGCCAGCGCAGCCGCATTTTTCAGCAGCTGAGCGTGCCGGACATTATCGCCCAGGTGTTACGGGAAGCTGGGGTCGCCAGCGATCGCTACCGTTTTGTCTTACAAAACACCTATACGGCACGTGAATACTGTGTGCAGTATCGGGAGACGGATTTACACTTTGTCTCGCGCTTGCTGGAAGAAGAGGGCATTTTCTACTTTTTTGAACACACCGCGGCCCATCATGTCCTCGTCATGGCCGATGGCCCAGCGGCCCACACCAATATCGTGGCGCCCGCCACCCTGCCGTTTCGGGATCCCGCCGGCATGGTGACCTCGGAAGAATATGTGTTTCAGTATAGTTATGGCGAGTCGATACGTCCCGGCGCCGTGATGTTACATGACTTTGATTTTGCCAAACCGGCCCTGAATCTACGCTCCACCGCCCAGGCGGAACAGTTCCCGGCCCTGGAAATGTATGATTATCCTGGTGCCTTCCTGACGCCTGAGCGCGGCACAGCGTTGGCGCGGCGACGGCTTGAAGCCTTGCAAATGCCACGGCAAGTTGGGCGTGGCGCCAGTGTCTGCCGCCGTCTCCTACCGGGCTACCGTATGACGCTGTCCCAGCACCCGCGTGCAGAGTTCAATAAGGCGTACATAATCACACACGTGCACCACGCGGCCGCGCAACCCCAGGCGCTCGAAGAATTTTCCTCGGCTGCGGGGACCGATTATGCCAATGAGTTCCGCTGTATTCCCGCCACGGTGCCCTTTCGTCCCGTGCCCACGACGCCCAAACCGTTGGTCTATGGCTCCCAAACCGCCATCGTGGTGGGTCCGCCGGGGGAAGAAATTTACACCAATGAACATGGCCAGGTGAAAGTCCAGTTTCACTGGGATCGCGAGGGCAAATCCAACGAACAGAGTTCCTGCTGGATCCGCGTCAGTCAGAGCTGGGCCGGCGCGGCCTGGGGGAGTCTCCATCTCCCGCGCGTGGGTCAGGAAGTGATTGTACATTTTTTAGAAGGCGATCCAGACCGCCCGCTCATCACCGGTCGCGTCTACAACGGGGAACAGCCGCCGCCCTATCCGTTACCGGCGGAGAAAACCAAAAGCACCATCAAATCGCAGAGTAGCAAGGGCGGTGGTGGCTTTAACGAAATCCGTTTTGACGATGCGAAAGGCGCCGAACAGATCTTCGTGCATGCGGAAAAGGACGCGCATACCCGGATTAAACATGATGCCCTCACCTGGATCGGCCATGACCAGCATGTGGTCGTCAAACATGACCACTTCGCGCAGATTGACGGGACTGCGCATCATACCGTGCAAGGCGATCAGCACGAACGCGTGGCCGGCACTGTGTCACGGCAGGCCGGGGAGGATCTGCAGGAGCAAGTGGGTTTCAAATATGCGCTCGAAGCCGGGCGCGAGATCCACCTCAAGGCGGGAATGAATATCGTCCTCGAAGCTGGGCTGAGTATCACCTTAAAAGCCGGCGGGGGTTTTATTGTCGTTGGCCCAGCGGGTGTGACCATTTCCGGCATGCCGGTGCGGATCAATAGCGGTGGCTCTGCCGGTTCCGGTTCCGGTGCGTCCCCGGAGACGCCCGAGGCGCCTCTCGAAGCGACTACTGCAAATCCTGGGCGACAAACGCACCAGCGTGCTGCCGCCCCAGCACCTTTTGTGCCTCTCACGTCCGCGATGCTGGCCCAAGTACAAGTCTTGAAAGACGCGGCGCGGCGTGGGACGCCTTTTTGTGAGAAATGCCCATAATCGGGGTGCGTAGACAGCCGGGCCAGGCTACGAGGAGACACTATTGGAACATATACTACCGAATCACATTATCCCATACCTCTGGCGCAGCACTGCCACCCCTGACGCTCCAGCGATGTACGCGCTCCTGGATGGGGCACGCGATGAGCAAATCTACGCAGGGCTGATGCGCAGCGGGCGCGAGGACGAACGCTGTTGCCTCTATCGCGGCACACTAGATCCAGCCTTGGCCCAAGTTGCGCCGTATCTCGTGCGTCTGCACCCGCTGGCCCCACTGACCGACTGGCTGCTCGTGCGCGGCTGGGGCGCCAGTTGGGGCATTTTTGTCGAATCCTCGGCGTCCTTGCGTGAGTTGCAGCGGCATTTTCGACGCTTTCTCATGGTGTATGATGAGGATGGCAAGCCCCTCTATTTTCGGTACTATGATCCGCGTGTCTTGCGTACCTATCTGCCCATCTGCCAGTCAGACGAATTAGCGATCGTGTTTGGCCCAGTGACACACTATCTGATGGAGGGGGAATCACCGAGCCTGCTGGTGGAATATACGTTGACCCAAGGGCAATGCGACGAGCGCATCATCTCCCTTATTGAGCCATAGATCATGTGATGACAGAAGGAATGTCCTGATGCCGCCTGCTGCACGCGTTGGCGATATGCATGTCTGCCCCATGATGACCGGCCCGGTCCCCCATGTCGGAGGGCCCATCTTACCTGTCGGGTATCCCACGGTGCTCATTGGTGGGATGCCAGCCGCCCGGGTCGGCGATCGCGCCTTGTGCGTTGGTCCGGTCGATGTGATTATCCAGGGCTCACGCTCGGTGCTGATCGGCAACCAACCGGCCGCGCGTTTAGGTGACCGAACAGCGCACGGTGGCGTCATTGTGGTCGGGCATCCCACCGTCATCATTGGTGGCTAACACGCCAGGCCTCCCGTGCGGGCCTTTACTCGCGTGCTCCGGCCTGGCGCAGTAATTGCGCCACCCCCTCATAGCCCTGTGTGGTTGCCAGCCGTAAGGCAGTGCGGCCACCAGGATCACGAATCGAGACGTCCGCCCCATGTGCCAACAGCGTTTGCACGGGCGCACTATGCCCACGATTGGCGGCGACCATCAACGCCGTCCAGCCGCCTTGGTGGCGTGCATTCACCTGGGCGCCGTGGCGCAACAACGCTTCAACCACGGCCCCATGCCCGTGCGCCGCCGCCAACATAAGCCCGGTAAATCCACTGCTGTCCAAGGCGTTTGCCTGCGCCCCATAAGCGAGCAAAAGCGTCACGATGGCGCTCTGCCCAGCTTTCACGGCCCGTGTTAAGGCCGTCTGGCCATTGGCGTCTTGAGTGTGTACATCCGCCTTGCGGCTTAACAACGCCTCCACCACCGCCACGTGACCTTTGTCAGTCGCCGCCATCAAGACGCTGACACCCTGGGCATCCTGGATCACCGTATCCGCCCGGCGTTCCAAGAGCGCCAGTACCGTGGCCGTATGGCCATTCACGGCGGCCAGATATAAGGCGGTGCCCCCGCGCTGTGGCAGTTTGATGTTGGGAGGCGCCCCGGCGTTCAGTAACGCTTCCACGGTGGGCGTCACACCGCGTTCCGCCGCCAGCATTAAGGGAGTATAGCCCTGCACATCCTGGACATTTAGGTCGGCAGAACGTGCCAGGACTTCGACCGTCGCGGTATGGCCTTTGACTGCTGCCAGGTGTAAGGCCTGGCGCCCTTGCGGTGCCTCTTTACTCTGTCTGGTGGCTCCAACGTCAAGTAACGCCTGGACAATGGCCGTGTAGCCCTGCGTCGCAGCTGCCATCAAGACGGTTTCATGGCGCGCGTTCTGCTCATTGGCATCCGCACCGGCTTGCAGTAAAGCCTGCACCGCGTCTCCGTGCCCCCGCTCCGCCGCCAGCCCGAGGGCCGTGTGCTGCTGCACCGTGTTTTTCAGGCGTAGATCCGCTTTGGTCCGGATCAGTATCGTCAGGGACGCGACCTCGCCCCGTTCCGCTGCCAGATGCACCGGCGTCTCGCCATGCGTGTCGCGCGCGTTAACGTTGGCGCCAGCATCCACCAGCGTCTGCACTGTCTCGGCATGGCCCTTCAGGGCCGCGAGGTGCAAGGCGGTGCGCCCCTGGTTCGGTTCCTTGGCGTGCATATCTGCACCCACTTCCAGCAAACTGTGCACCACCGTCTTTTGCCCTTTGTCCGCCGCCGCCATGAGGGCCGTGTAGCCCCGCGGGTCGCGCAGTTCGAGATCCGCGCCACTCTTCGCCAGATCGCGCACTTTCTCGGCATTGCCGGCATTGACCAGGGAAAGGAGCGGGGACACGGGGATGGCGCTCGCAATGATGGAGGCTTTGCGCGTACAGGATGTCAGCCCAAACAGGGGAAGCAACATCAGAAAAATGATCTGCGTCATACGACTTTCCTTCTGAGGGTAATGTCCGGTGGTTGCAGAGTTTCGTAGGTTTTGACGCTGCACGTAAGCGGCTGCAGCGTGGGATGAGCGAGTGTCTTTCTTCTCGTGCTATGGTGCACTATGATAACATAGTTACAGAATGCATCGGGAGCAGGGACATGCTCGGATACTTATGCTAGAGAGGTGCCAATTTATGAGGCGTCCGCCTCCACATGGAGAGCCGGTGGAGTACGATGTTTTCCTTAACTATGCGCGGGAAGAGACGGATTGGTGCCTCAGACTAGTGCAGCGTTTACATGACGCAGGGGTCCGTGTGTGGCTTGATCTCGACGTCCCAAGTGGGGCTGATGTTCGCAGGCAAGTCGATGCGGCTTTACTCAGGGTACGCAAGATGGTCGCCGTCTGGACGCCACGGTATTTCGCCAAAGACTGGACTCTGGATGAAATCTATAGCATGCAAAATCGTGAGACGGCAGAGCGGCAAGAACTGATCATTCCAATTCTCCGTGAGCATAGTGAATCTATCCCGCCACTCTTGACAAGATACAACACGATTGACTTCCGTGATCTCGTCGCTGGAACCCGGTTTTGCGCCGGAGAGCCGTGCCGCGCTTGAAGACGCCGGTGTTACCTGTCTCTGCTATAGTGATCTTTTACGTACCCTGGTGCCTTGACAGCGTTATGTCAATGACCTGGTCAATGACTCTAAGATCTCGGAAAACGAACGCCAGCGTCAAGACGGGTGGTTTATTCCCCCTACCCTCGTAAGCGACAGCGCCCCCACGCCTCGCTCTGCCCTAGAGTATTTGCAGCGCTGGAGTGCTGAGGAGCAGGCACATCTTCTGGTGATTTTGGGCGATTGTGGGATTGGGAAGAGTACGCTATTAGAATATCTCGCCTATCAACTGGCGTGCGGCTCTCAAGACAATCCCACAGACCATCCCGCCCCGTTATCAACGTACGTACCGCAGACCACAGGATCAGGAGACCTACATGCAGGAGGAGACATGTCTCTACACTTTTCCCAACACCAGTTCAGCCAGATGGCCGACGCCCATTTTCTCGCTCGTGTGACGACGATTCTTCTCGATACCATGCCGGACGCATACGACACGCTGCACACGCCCGAGGGCCGCGGTGTTCTCCAGGCGCAATATGACAAAGCCCTGACGTATGGTTTCCGCAGCGAACTGGATGTGGGGCGCTATCTCATCACGGCTTGGCTTCTGGGCGTTGACTTTGATCAGCGTTTCCCGGCGATATCGGAAATTCTCGCCACATCCACTCTGACACCGAGCCAGAAGGCAGACGCCATCGAACAGCTCTCAACGACGCTCATCAAGACCTTAGAGATAGGAACGCCGTAATGGGATGGGGCGATACATTCAGCAACGCGTACGATACGGCTTCCGACACCGCGAAGCAGGCCGCGGAGGGCATGATGTCTTCAGCGCACGAGGCGGGTGTCGCGATCCTTGCAACGGCCAGCGCAGTCGCCGAGGGCACCGCCAACGTGGTGGGCTTTGGTCTGCAGGCGGTGGGGGAGACGGTGCTTATTGCCGGAAGAACCGCTGTGGCGACAACCGATATCCTCCTTGCAAACCATCCCGCCACGCGCCTGCCCTATCGCGCCGCCAGGCAGGCGTTGTCGGCGCAGCACACACCACGCGATACCCTGGTGGAACCATGTCCAACGACTTATGCCGGGAAGAGGCAGCGCTTGGAGGCGCGCCAACAATTGATCAGGCAAGGCCGTCAGACGGGCAACGCGGCTGCCGATCGTCTGGAGCGTAACAACGAGGCGGTAGAACTCGCGCGTCTGTCCAAGGACGTCTATGACCAAGGCGCGCCAGGGTACCCCGGCCACACACCGCCTCTGGGCTGGAGTCGCCTCAGCGATGCCGAGTTAGCAGGGCAAGGCATCCATCCAGCCTTGCTGCAGAAGAGCCAGGCCGTCATCTATCAGACACCTCCTGACTGGCCAGGGGGGCAGAAAACCGTCCTGGCTTTTCGTGGTACGGCGGATCTGGAGGATGCCATCGTCGATCATGACCAGGCGTTGGGACTTGCAACGACGCAATATGCCGCAGCGGCTCTGCTTGGCCCCCAGGTACAAAGGCACTTTGGCGCAGATGTGCTCGTCACGGGTCATTCGCTGGGCGGTGGGAAGGCGCAAGCCGCCGGGGTGACCGGCCAGTTGCAGGGCACGATGTTCAATGCTGCCGGGCTGCATCCTCTTTCCACTGGCGATGTGTTGCCGACAACGGGACAGTTCCAACAATTCCGCACATCGGGGGACCCACTCACCGCCGTCCAAAATTCTGCCGCCCTCCAAATGGGAGTCGCGGTGCTAGCCGGGCTGATCGCGATGCCAGTAGGCTTCGGCATGCAAGTGAGCGTTTTTTTGCAAAAACAATTGGGAATGTCCGAACTTTCTGCGGAAACTTCCGACTATGCTGACAAAGTCTTCATGGCTTTCCCACGAGGGCTCCGCAACCTCCTCGCTGACGGTCAGGTGCTCCCACCAGCACTCGGCACGATCCATGAAGTGCCGGCCATTGGAGATGATGGTCAACTGGTGTCCACGCTGGATGTGCAGGGGCAACACTCTATCGACAGTGTGATTAACGGCATCGAGCAGCAGAAAGTGGAAGATATGGCGACATTAACCCAGACCAGTCCATGAGCCTCACCGTGCGCATGGCTTTGGGCCTCCTCTATCGTCTTGGCAACGTGCCGGCTGTCAGCTCTGTAGGAAAGCACCGCGATGACGACCCTCGACTCTCGTAGATATTTTGCCGATCTCCGCGTCGCCGCCATGGTCGACGCTGTACAGCAAGGCGATGTCCCTGGCGTCACGCATGCCCTGGCGAGTGGCATCAGCGCGAACGCGCCAGGGAGCCAGGGGTTTCGCCCCATCCATTTTGTCTTCGTGGCGAAGGATCCCTCCGTGTTACAGCTCCTACTGTCGGCAGGCGCTGATCCCAATGCCCGCTTGGCCAACGGCAATCCCCCCTTATATTTTGCCGTGCGCCTGCCGAACTCGGACTTTACCCGTGTGCTCTTAGCGGCGGGCGCTGATCCCAATGCCCAAGGAGAGCATCGGCAGCCAGTTATCCATGAGGCGATCTATGCTCGTATGGCTGCCAATGTTGTGCTGCTCGCCCAAGCTGGCGCCGATGTGAATGCGGTGTGGGGGGGAAGCACACCGCTCCTCGCGGCTATCACCACGTTCGCCTGGCCTCTAGCGACTACCTTACTTGACTTGAACGCTGACACGGTTTTTCGGGATCACGCGGGGGTGAGTGCGGTCGATCAATTTTGCGCCCATATTGCCCGCGTGCCCCCAAGTGCGGCAAACCGTCAAGGTATTCCGCCCCTGTACGCCGCCTTGCAACGCCGAGGCGTCGCCATTCCCTGTGAGGAGACGGTGCGCAGGTTTCTCTGATAGGCACGAGAGACTACCGCAGCTCTTGTGGCCTCACGCTCGGTGTCCGCTGCTTAATGCCTCGCCATACCACTGGGCAGACCAGACACCGGGCCAGCAATCGCCGAGGTAACATTCCACAGCGGACTGTCCTGGTGCGCAGCTTCTCGCCCGTGCCCGCATACGCAGTGACATCCGCCACCAGGGCGAAAAAGCCCGTCTGCCGCGCATACCCCGGCACCGGCACCGCCACCAGCGGCGCGTAGGTATCCACGGTATGCAGGCGGGTGGTGTCCACCGCGGTGTGCAGACGCACGGTGACCGGATCATTCAAAAAGCTGGGGGCCAGTTCGTTGGTGAGGAAGTTGCCGTCCAGCCGCAGGTGTGTGGTGCCAGCGGGGATGGTGACGTGGGCAATGCTGAGGGCACTCACAGTCGCCGTCTCTGGGGCTACGCCGGCATCAGGATTGGTGGTCAGCAGCAGCGCCTGGGTGCCCTGGCTCGGACGCAGGGCCCCCAGCGCTGTAACGAGTCGCACGTCCCCCGTGGTGCTCATCCCCTGTAAGCCCGTCTCGAAGCTGCCGTCGGCGCCACCAAGGACGAAGGTGCTCGCCCCACTGGACGAAGCCAGAAGAAGCAGGAGCAGGGACAGCCACAGCAGAAGGGTGCGGGAGGGCAGGGTGGGCAGGGGCGATGCTCCTTAGAGGCGCATGTCTGTCGAATGTCATGACATCTTACGTGCGGTTATCTCTCGTCATGAGAAGCAAAGAATATAGACGATAGATCGTCTGGCTGCTCATCTCAAGAGGGGACATCTTGCCATTGGATGCGCCCTACCTCTTTTTGTCGTCACCGTTCAGGGTATGTCCTCTATCACCGGAGATTTTCCAGGCGACCATGCTCCCGTTGATCGAGGGTAGGAACCTCTGGAAAAGCCGACCACCGTGCCTCAGCTATTCCCAGGTATGCTGTGACGGATGATCGCATGAGGCTCTGCCGGCCATATCCGCGAGCCTCTGCGCTCAGCGCCATTGCCTGTTAAGGAACAGGCCGGCGCCTGAGAGGGCGAGTAGGAGCAGCGCCAGAGCGATCGCGTCATACAGCCACGGGAAGTTGAGGAGCCCTTCACCCGTATGCAGCATCTTGGCGATACGGACGATGTCCACGGTGTCCCGGCTGTCCTGGGAGACCGCGCCCGTAACCGGGTCAATATAGATCTGCTCTTTGGTCTTAGTTTCCAGGCGGTAGACCAGTCCACGGCCCATCTTCCGCAGTGCCAGTCGCTGGATGGTGCCCCCCGCGTCGGTGTGGGCGAAGGCGAGGTGCAGCGCCCTGGAGGGGGACACCGGCAACTCCTCGATCCGTGTACCCCGTGCCAGTGCAAGCGTGTTGGTGATCTTGACTCTACCGCTGGGGCTGAACTGCTCCCGATGGTCGAGGATCAGGCCGGTCAGAGCCATGATGACCAGCGCGAGACTCGCGCACGTCCCTACCCACATATGCAGCGTGACCAATCTTTCCATTGCTATGTTTGTCCTGCGTGTTGAGCAATGTGCAGCCGACGACGGCTGGTCGACCGCTCCTGTCGTGCGTAGGGGATGCCAGAGCGCTCGGACCGCCTCTGTCTCCCTGGCGAGACGCTAGTGCGGTTAGAGCGTGTAACACCCGTGCGCGCTGGGCAGAAGTGCCGGTTGCCGTGGTCTTGCCTGTCGTCACGGTCAATCCCCTCCCCTCTCCTCACGTGCCACACCCGTCTCAACAACACCATGTGTCCAAGACACAGCTTGACGCCAGTGAGGGGGTCTGATACCATTTCCTTATTCAGACCTGTCGGACAGTGGATTGATTTAGGGCGTATTGCAACCACTCTAAAAAAAGTGCTAAAAAGCTGGGGCTTTTCGACTTCATACTTCCCCGATTTTGACAGCACGCACAAGCCATACGCACCTCACCACACTGGATCCAGACCATCGTCACAACGCGTACAGCCTTTGCTCTGGAGGGCTCGGTCGTGTCTCATGAGCAACTGCCGCAAGGCGTCAGTAGTCGTGCCGTGCATGGAGGTGAGCGTCAGCAGCGTCTGGGGGATGCGGTGACCGTACCCATTTACCAGACGTCCACGTACGTGTTCCGTAATACCCAGGAGTTAATTGATTTCAAAGAAGGTCGCATTACGAAAGGCGAGTATGGGCGCTACGGCAATCCCACCGTGCAGGCTGCCGAACGCAAACTCGCGGCGCTCGAGCACGCCGAAGAGGCCTTACTGTGGGCCTCGGGGATGTGCGCCATTACGTCTGTCCTCCTCACTGTGCTGCGCCCGGGCCAGCATATGATTATCACCGCCGACTGCTATCGCCGCACGCGGCAATTCTGCGACACGATGCTCCGGCGGCTGGGTATTGAGGTCTCTGTGGTGCCGCCAAGTGATCCGCAGGCCGTCGAAGCCGCCGTGCGTGACACCACGCGGCTGGTCTTCTCCGAAGCCCCCACCAACCCGTATCTCTATGTCGTAGACTTGGAACAGATTGTGGCGCTGGCCAAGCGCCATAACCTGCGCACCATGATCGACAGCACGTTTGCCACGCCTTACAATCAGAACCCACTCGACTTTGGTATTGATCTGGTGATGCACAGCGCCACGAAGTATTTGGGTGGGCATAACGACATCATGGCCGGCGTCGTGGCGGGCAAGGCCTCCCTCCTGTCGGCGCTGCGCGAAGCGCAAGGGGTGCTCGGCGGGATCACCGACCCCAATACCGCCTATCTCTTACTGCGCGGCCTCAAAACTTTTGCGCTGCGCATGCAGCAACATAATGCCAATGGTCAGGCCCTGGCGACGTTGCTGGAAGCGCATCCGAAAGTGCGACGGGTCTACTATCCTGGCCTGCCCAGTCATCCCAGCTATGCGGTGGCGCAGGCGCAGATGCGCGGTTTTGGTGGCGTGGTGAGTTTTGAGATTGACGGCAGCCTGGAACAAACCAGCGCGTTTATTGATGCCCTCCGGCTGCCGTACATTGCGCCCAGCTTGGGCGGCGTGGAAAGCCTCGTCGAACAGCCCGCCCTGATGTCGTACTACGAGCTGGCGCCCGAGGACCGCCAACGTTTGGGTATTAGCGATGGCTTGGTGCGCTATGCCGCGGGTGTTGAGGATACGGCCGATCTGCTCGCAGACGTGGAGCAAGCACTCAAAATCTGCCTCTGAGGCGGCAGTATTGTGCTCGGTCACGACAGGCGTGCGTGCTGCAGGCCTACACGCCTGCAGCAGGACGTCTAGCGCTCTGGTGACGCCCGCTGCATTGGCAAGCGGGGCACCTGGCAGCATATGCGCCCACGCCTAGGACGGACATGCCGTGTAGGGCGTGCGCCACAGGTGTTGGATCTGCCAGTGTGGCACTAGGACCAAATGCCGCGACGGCGCTTAGCGGTACAGCCCTGGCGATGTACCGTTTCACCCCTGCCAGATGCCATCCACTATCCGGTGCTATATCTTGACGTCTGGAGTGGGCTGCCGCATGATGACACGTTGTCTAGCACCCCTAGGATCTGTTTACACTGAGGAGGTCACTGTGCCTGTTCCAGGAACAACTCTATCCAGTCTCCGTCCAATGATCCAAAGTACCAATGGCGCTGTTGTCGCGAGCCATCCTGCCGCCGCCATGGCAGGTCTGGAGATTTTACAGCGTGGCGGCACGGCTATTGACGCTGGCGTAGCCGTTGGCTTAGCCCTCAACGTGGTCCACGCCCACGAGTGCAACTTTCTCGGCGTCGCTCCCACCATCATGTATCTTGCTGACCGTCGCGAAGTTGTGACCATTGATGGGCTCGGCGTCTGGCCGCAGGCGGCGTCTATCGAGTATTTTCAGACGCATCACGCCGGCAAACTGCCGCCAGGGGTGTTACGGGCCCTCACGCCCGGAGGCGCAGATGCCTGGTTCACCGCCCTGGCGCAGTACGGCACCATGCGCTTCGCTGACGTCGCTGGAGCGGCCATTCACCTGGCCGACAATGGTTTTCCAGCGTACCGCTATCTCACTGCCGCCATCGAGAGTGCCCCGGAGACCTACGCCCGCTGGCCAGCCTCCGCCGCGGTGTTTCTGCCCCAGGGGCGTCCACCCAAAATCGGTGAGATGTTTTATCAAAAAGACCTCGCCGCCACCCTGCGCCACCTGGCGTCGGTGGAGGCCGCCCACCGAGGCGCTGGACGGGTACACGCCCTGCAAGCCGCCCGCGATGTGGTCTACACGGGAGCGCTGGCGGAGAAAATTGTCGCCTTCTGCCAGGGCGAAGGCGGCCTGTTGACCATGGCCGACCTGGCGGCCTACCACGCCCGCTGCGAGCCGCCGGCCATGGTGCACTACCGGGGCTATGACGTCTACTCTACCGGCCCGTGGGGCCAGGGTCCGACGTTCCCGCAGGCCCTAAAAATCCTCGAAGGCTTTGATTTGCAGGCCATGGGCCACAACAGCGCGGCGTATGTGCACACGGTAAATCAGGCGCTCAACCTGGCCTTTGCCGACCGCGAGCAGTACGTCGGCGATCCGGCCTTTGTCGATGTGCCCATGACCGAGTTGCTTTCCGAAGCCTACCTGCGCGAGCGCCGCAAGCTGATTGACCCACAGCGGGCCTGGCCGGTCATGCCGCCCGCCGGTGACCCGCGCCAGGGTCGTGCCACCCTGCCCGGTGCGCCGCAGTCGCCCGCCGCGGCCGCGGCCGCGCAGGCGATTGCCGGGCAAGAGGCCGCCGGGACGTCGTATTTTGGCGTCGTGGATCGGCACGGGAACATCTTTTCCTGCACCCCCAGCGAGGGGGCCAAGTCCGGCCCAATTATCCCCGGCACCGGCATGGCGCTATGTTTGCGTGGCTCGCAGTCCAAACTCATCCCCGGCCACGCCGCTGCCCTGGCACCGGGCAAACGCCCGCGTCTGACCCCGGCCCCGGCCCTGGCGCTCAAAGATGGCCAGCCAGTGATGGCCTTTGGTGGCTATGGGGGCGATCACATCCCGCAGGGCACGTTGCAGATCTTCTTGAATCGTGTCGAGTTCGGGCTTGATCCGCAGGAAGCGGTGGAAGCGCCGCGTTTCTACAGCTACAACTTCCCGAACTCCGGCTCGCCCTCGGCCTACAATCCGGGTCTGATGCGGGCCGAAGGGCGTATTACCCCGGACGTGCTCGCCGCCCTGCGGCAGCGCGGGCACACGGTAGAGGCGTATCCCGATTGGTGGGAAGGCTCTTGTCTGTACGGCATGATCCTGCGCAACCCGCAGACCGGCGTGCTGCAAGCCGGTGCCGATCCACGCGGTGAGGCGTACGCGGTGGGGTATTAATGACGCGTCGGGTCGCTACCTAGGCGATTTCCAGGGCTATGTACACCCTCTACAGATTGTCTGTAGGGCGGCATGACATGTCTTAGGAGCTGGGGTGGTCCGCCTGTGCTGTCCTCTCCGGGGGCAGGCGTGTCGGGAAAGGGCACGCGGCGGACCACTAGCGGCCCGTTGAGGTAGACCTGTACGCTGCAGGAGGCGTTTCTTGCAGAGGAGGGAGTGTAGTATGGCATCGAGGAGGCACAGCGGGCGACTTCCGACGAGGATACATGTGTTCTTAAGCCATGCATCAGAGGATGAGGCAGTGACGAGAACCGTGCTCAAGGCCCTAGAGGCGAGTGAGCTGCCTTGTTGGTTTTCGCCTCGCGATAGTCGCGCTGGAGAGGAGTACGGGCCGATGCTCGTGGCCGCGATGGAGCGGGCTAGGGTATGCGTCGTTATCTTTAGTCGGCATACTGAACGCTCTTCCAACGTCCACAGCGAAATCGTGTGTGCCGACAATGCGCATATCCCCATCATTCTTTTCCCTGTTGATGATGCACGTCCCTCACCAGAGGGTCTAGGATACTTTCTCAATCGTTTCAGTTGGCTTGGGGGCTCAGATGAGCCCTCACCAGCTCAAATGGAGGCGCTTGTGAGTAATGTGCGCAGATCCTTTCATCAAGAAGCTGGGACCGGAAGGCAGCCACGGCCTGCACGTCTGCCAAAGTCCACGCCGGACGCGTCAGCCCCAGGCCGACCGAGAAGGACAGTACAGCAACGCAGGGCAAGGGCCATTGAGGCATTGGCATCGTGGCTCCAGGACAGGTTAATCTTAGTTCAGGTGTGCTACAATTCACGCCTGCATTGGGGATAAGGAACCTCACACTCAAAACCGTCTTGGCAGCAACGCACCCTGGTATCAAGGTACGCGTCGACAACGATGTGCGATGTGCCACGCGTTGCGAACGACATCTTGGGGTAGGCCGAGATCATGAAAGCTTCGTTTGCGTTTTTGTAGATGCTGGAGTAGGTTCAGGCCTCTGCATCAACGGGCAAATCCTGTTTGGGGCAAACTACTGCGCGGGGGAAATCGGGCATACTAAAATCGCGTTGGAGGGTCCACCGTGCCATTGCGGGCAAACAGGGTGCCTCGAGACATTCGTTAAGGCCAGCGCAATATGTGATCGTGCGCAAGCTCGAGCCATTCATGCGAAGAACAGAAAGACTCAAACCATGCTTTCGGACGTGCCCAACGGCAATACCCCTTTCTCCGTTGCGCAGGCTTCTAAGGATGGAGACAAGATAGCTCAAAAAGTCGTTGACGAGATCGGACACAAGCTCGGTATCGGGATTGCCAATTATCTGAATATCCTCGATCCTGGCGCGGTCGTACTCGTGGGGGGAGTCATGAGCAAATTGTATACGCCCGTGTCACATGGCATAGACCGCGGGATTCGAGAGAATGCCCTATCGAATGTGGCACATACCCCTCTCATCTATTCACAATATGCCGACACCGGAGCGGCCTTGGGGGCTGCGCTGCTGTTTCATCCGCAATATCCTTGACCATTCGCACGGTAGATGGAGCACTGCCACAGCCTCTCCAATGGCCGTGTTGCCCGCACATCAGGCCTACTGTGGCTGTTAGCGAGGAGCGCTGGCAGGGTGCCAACCGCATCAAAAAATCCCGCAGGCCAGCCCCGTGGCGAGGAGTTGCCCTAACTCTTCGCATTGCGCCAGATGCTCGGCAGTCACCACGCCACGGCAGATCACCGGATCCGCCACCTGGCGCATGGGGTAGCCGAGCAGAATGCGGTCGATCTGCCGCACGGCGCCGGTGCCGTCGTTGCCCGCGCTGATGCATAAGGCATACGGTAGGTTGAGGCGATAGGGCTGGGCCGGGTAGAAAGTACGATCGAAGAAGTCTTTGAGGGCGCCGGACATATAGCCAAAATTTTCCGGCGTGCCAAACAGCACCCCGTGGCAGGTCCGTAGGTCATCTAACGTAGCGTCAAAGGCGCGGAGCACGCGGGTGTGCGTCTCGGGAACCTGACAGGCGCCCTGGTAGGCCGCGTCTGCCAGTTGGGCCGTGTTGCCGGTCTGCGAGTGATAGACGATGAGCAGTGTTTTCACGATTCATGCAGTGGGCTCGGTAGCCTCAAGATCCTCAAATAACGCCGCCACCGGCAGCCGGAACTGCAGCAGCACCGGCTCGCCAGTGAGTTCGTCAGCCCGGGTGAGAATGCGGACCCGCGTGGGTGAGTCGTAGACATACACTTGCTCCTGCGAGGCAAAGATGACCCAGACACATTCGACGCCAGCCCGGAAGTATTCCGCCACTTTGTTGACGATCTCATCCCACGTATTGGAGGGGCTGACCACCTCGACGGCCAGGTTGGGCACTACATCCCAGGCCTCCGCATGTGGCACACCGCGCTGCCGCGGCCAGCGGGCGTACGACACAAAGGCGACATCCGGACGACGTTTGCGCTGCACGGCAGGCGAAAGATTAAAAAGCACTTCCTGTACCGCTCTGCCCAGTCGATGCTGCCTGGCAAAGCTCATGAGATACCCGAGCAATTCCGACGCCAGCCATCCTTCGTTCGCTCCCATAGGCGCTAACTCCACAATTGTGCCGTCTACAACTTCGTAGAAGCGCTCGTCGTCCAACAGAGCGACTCCCTGTGCGGTCGGATTGTCAGTCTGTGTCATAGAGACCCCCTCTCACGCCTCATGCCGCTCACCATTGACACCATGTGCGCTATCGTATCATACTACGACTTCTTGAGCGCCAAAATCATCATGCAGCAGGATACGGACAGCCGACAAGACTTGTCAAGCGTGCCCCACCCCGCATCGGTGCACGCACACATCATTGTGCCGTATAGGCTCTTTGCTTTACTATGCCACGCATCTCGCCAGGGGAGAACTGGCCGGTAGTGCGCCACCTGGGACGCCGTGCCCACCAACCCTCCGTTCTGGGGGCTCCGTCCTTCAGGGCGGAGGGGAAAGAACGGTTGCCCCTGCAAAGGGGCAATTCCCCAAGGCTCCTGAGGCGGAAGATTCCCCTTGCATAGGATACAATAAAACTGATATCATGAAGCATGTCAGCCCTCACTTGGCGCTACCGCATCAAAGAGCAGACGACACGGGCACCGCTGCAGAAAATGGCGTCTGCCATCAACTATGTGTGGAATTATTGTAACGACGTGAGCCTGTTGGCGTCCCGTCGAGACAAGACCTGGCTCACGGCCTACGATCTGCACCAGCTGACCGCTGGCACCTCCAAGGACTTGCGCCTGTCTGCCGAGACGATTCAGCAAGTGTGCACCGAATATGTCACCAGACGACGCCAGTGCAAGCAGGCCAAGCTCAGGTGGCGCTCGCAGAAACGCTCGCTGGGCTGGATACCCTTCAAGGCCGCGTATATCAGGCTCCAAGGCGAGACGGTGACGTACTGTGGGCATCGGTTCCGCCTGTGGCTCTCGCGTCCCGTCGAAGGCGTCATGCAAACCGGCAGTTTTACCCAAGACGCGCGTGGGCGCTGGTACGTCAACTTCCAGTGCGCGGTGCGTGACGAGACCGCACCGGTGGGCCGTCTCGATCTTGGGATTGACCTGGGGCTCACCAGTCAAATTGCTTGTTCCGATGGCATCATCTATCACCGCGAGAATGTGACCCGTACGCATGCAGATGCCCTCGCCAGAAGCCAACGTGCCCACAAGAAGAAGCGCACGAAGGCGATACAGGCCACGATGGCCAACACCCGCAGCGACTGGACCCACAAAGCGACCACCGCCATTGCCCGGCGCGCCAAGCTGATCGTGATCGGGGATGTGTCGAGCACCACGCTCAGCCACACGCCCTTCGCCACCTCCACCTATGATGCGGCCTGGCACCGCGTCAGAACCCAGTTGACCTACAAAGCCAAGAGGCTTGCTGGGGTCTGTGTGCCAGGGCGTGAAACCTTCTCCAGTGTCACGTGCTCGGACTGTGGCGCACGCTCCGGCCCGCAAGGACTCCGTGGTCTGGGGGTAAGAACCTGGGTATGCCCGTGCTGCGGGGTCTCGCATGAGCGGGATGTCAACGCCGCAC
>SXGT01577368.1_pt1 | contig 47722 bp, 41 predicted proteins | sample 3176221 | NCBI WGS metagenome assembly SXGT01 (sample SAMN11356862, study PRJNA531348) | freshwater metagenome | isolation source: freshwater sample F1-120 | place: China: Fuxian Lake, Yuxi | collected 2017-12-25 | reverse complement strand
TTAGTGGAACAGGAACAATTACAACTCCATCTTCACCCACTTCAGGACTTACAGGATTAGGTGTTGGAGCAAACGTGTTTCAATGGACAATTGCAAATGCACCTTGTCCTTCAACTACAGATCAAGTAACTATCACTGGAGTTGCTGCACCAACAGTATCTGCAGCTGGTCCTGACCAAAGTGTTTGCGGAACTACTGCTACACTTGCCGGAAACACTGCTACTACAGGAACAGGAACTTGGACATTGGTTAGTGGAACAGGAACAATTACAACTCCATCTTCACCGACTTCGGGAGTAACAGGATTAGGAGTTGGCGCAAACGTATTTCAATGGACAATTGCAAATGCACCTTGTCCTTCATCAACAGATCAGACAACTATTACAGGAGTTGCTGCACCAACAGTTTCCAATGCAGGTCCGAATCAAACGGTTTGTGCTACATCTGCTACTCTTGCTGGAAACACACCAACAACAGGAACAGGAACTTGGACACTGGTTAGTGGTGCCGGAACAATTACAACTCCTTCATCTCCAACATCAGGTGTAACAGGTTTAGGAGCAGGACCAAATGTTTTTCAATGGACTATTTCAAATGCACCTTGTGCACCATCATCATCAACTGTAACAATTGATAATACAGGTGGACCTACAACATCAGCTGCTGGACCAAATCAAACAGTATGTGGAACAACAGCTACACTTGCCGGTAACACTCCTGTTGTTGGAACAGGCGCTTGGACTTTAGTTAGTGGCGCTGGAACTATCACTACTCCTTCTTCTCCGACATCCGGAGTAACAGGATTAGGAGTAGGTGCAAATGTTTTTCAATGGACAATCACAAATGCACCTTGTCCTCCATCAACTTCAACAGTTACAATTATAGGAGTAGCTTCACCTACAACTTCTAATGCTGGTCCTAACCAAACAGTTTGCGGAACAACTGCTACACTTGCCGGAAATACTGCAACTGTAGGAACAGGAACTTGGACATTGGTTAGTGGAGCAGGAACAATTACAACTCCTTCTTCACCAACATCTGGTATTACCGGATTAGGAATTGGCGCAAATGTATTTCAATGGACAATTGATAACGCTCCATGCCCTGCTTCATCATCTTCTGTAACTATAACAGGAGTTGCTTCTCCAACAGTTTCCAATGCAGGACCAAATCAAACACTTTGTGGTACAACGGCTACACTTGCCGGAAATACTGCTACTGTAGGAACGGGAACCTGGACTTTAGTAAGTGGAACAGGAACAATCACTACTCCTACTTCACCTACTTCCGGACTTACAGGATTAGCAGTTGGAGCAAATGTGTTTCAGTGGACAATTGACAATGCACCTTGTCCGCCTTCTACATCAACAGTTACAATAACTATTTCACCTGCCGCTGATGCAACTATTACAAGTGTTTCTCCAATATGTATTGGAACTTCATCATTTAATTTATCTGCTGCAACAGCTGGCGGTATTTGGACTGGAACAGGAATTACTGATACAATAAACGGAACATTTGATCCTGCAACTGCAGGAGTTGGAACTTATACAATTACTTATACAATTAGTGGTGCCTGCGGAAACGTAGACACAACAATAGTTTCAGTTATACCAAATGATGATGCAACAATTACTCCATCATCATCTTTATGTGTAAGTGCTGCGCCTGTAAACTTTACAGCTGCTACCGCAGGAGGTACTTGGACAGGAACAGGAATTACAGATACAATTAATGGAACATTTAATCCGGCAATTGCAGGCATTGGTTCTTATACAATTACTTATACAATTTCGGGCTCTTGCGGAGATGTTGATACAATGATTGTAAATGTTACTTCAACTTCTGATGCAACAATTATTCCTCCTGCAACAATTTGTGTTGGTACTCCATCATTTAATTTATCTTCAGTAACAACTGGTGGTATATGGAGTGGTACTGGAATTACAGATACTATTAACGGAACATTTAATTCAACTACTGCGGGCGTTGGTGTTCACATAATTACTTATACAATTAGTGGAACGTGTGGTGCAATGGATACTGTCTCTATAACTGTTACTGCATCTGCAGATGCAAGTATTACAAGTGTTTCACCAATTTGTGCAGATGCTAGTCCGTTTAATTTAAACGCAGCAACGGCAGGTGGAACATGGAGTGGAACAGGAATTACAGATGCAGTAAACGGAACATTTGATCCATCCTTAGCATCACTGGGAGCAAACACAATTACTTATTCTATTGGTGGTGCGTGTGGTGATACCGCAACACAGATTGTAACAGTAAATGGTTTACCTACTCCAACATTTACATCTGATGTTACTAGTGGTTGTGCACCGATATGTGTAACATTTACAGAAGCAGGAACAAATACTTGCAACACCGTTTCATACGATTTTGGTGACGGAAACACTTCAACTTCTTCTACGGCTACAAATTGTTATGCTCATGCTGGAATTTACAGTGTTACACTTACTTGTACCGATTTAAACGGTTGTGTTGGAATAATTATAGTTCCAAATATGGTAACAGTTGCTCCAACTCCTGTTGCTGATTTCTCTTATAGCCCTACAGGTGTTTCTCCGGTTGGAACAAGTGTAACATTTACTGATATTTCAACTGGCGGAGGAATTTCTTCATGGACTTTTGGTGATCCATTATCTGGAAGTAATACATCTTCACTCGCAAGTGATTCACACACATATAATACAGAAGGCGTTTTCTGTATTACTTTGATAGCTTCAAACACAAGCGGATGTGCTGATACAACATCTGAATGTATAACAATAGCTGATGAAGCAACCATATTAATTCCGAACATTTTCACTCCTAACAACGATGGAGTGAATGATATTTTTTATTTTACTACAACATCTGTAAAAGAATTGACATGTAATATTTATGATAGATGGGGATTAAAAATTGCATCTTTCACAGCTACCAATGATGCAATTAATGGTTGGGATGGACGAACAACAAGTGGTCTTTTAGCACCTGATGGTGTTTATTATTATATTATGAAAGCAGAAACTTTAAATAATAAAACAATTGATCAGACAGGATTTATTCATCTATTTCAAGAAAAATAAATTGAATTAAAAAAATATTCGAAACAATGAAAAATAAATTTCTCCCAAACTTTTCAATCATTTGTTTAGTTGTTTTCTTTAATGCGACTTCGCTAAAAGCACAAATGGTAGGGCCAAACGCCTATATCAATGCAACAAGTTTAGAACTTGGAATAGATGGTCAAGGTGGTTTTGAAGGTTGCAGCATTACTGTTTCTCCACCTCCACCGGGAATGAATTTCCGATCTGCAAATCCGCTTTTTGGTTTTGTTGCAAATCCACAGTTGGATGGATGGTTAACTTTTGATGGAGATTTTTTTACACCAGGTACGCCTGAAAATGGCTGGGGAGTTGAAGTAGGAAGTGCGACCGGCATTGTTGCAGGAAATAATTGTACGAGCGAATGGAATATTCCCGGAGCTATTACTGATTGGACTCAAACATTAGATTGCTATTCTGTTGACTGGGAAGGAGATTTAACATCCGGAACCGACTTGCATTTCAAAATAAATTATTTCCTTCAGGAAACAGATTTGTTTTATACTACTACTGTATATATTACAAACAATACTGCAGCAACGATTCCGGAATTATATTATTATAGAAATTTGGATCCCGATAATAATGTTGAAATTAGTTTTGATTACACAACACAAAATACGATTGTAGATAATCCACCCACTTCCTTATGTAATCTGGCACATGTTAGTGCGACATCGTTGGTTCCTGCTTCACAACCTCAATCATATTTAGGTTTAGCAGCATTAGGAGCAAATTACAGAGTTTGTTACGGAGGTTTTTCTAACAGAGATGGCTCCGATTTATGGAATGGTGGAATTACAGGCACAGGTACATTTACCCAAACAGTTGGATCAACAAATTTTGCTGATGAAGGAATTTCATTAGCATACAAAATTCAAAATTTAGCACCCGGTGCAACGGAAGTAATAAAGTTTGTAGTAATTCTGGATGATGCATCTGCTAGTCAGGCAATCAATAATTTATTATATCTGACTTATCCCGGTTCAACAACTACATTGCCTCAGGTTTGTACTCCTTTTATCGATACAATTCCAACGTGCGGAGGATTTGTTCCAATTGCAGTAAATGGAGTTAGTGTTGGTGATTACTCTTGGGCATGGAGTCCATCAGCCGGATTATCTGATTCAACAGGTTCTGTTGTAATTGCAAATCCATCAGTTACTACTACATATGTGGTGAATGGGACACCATTAAATGCCTGTGTTGCTCCAGTAAGTTTTACTTTTGTTGTAGAGGTAACTCCTGGTGGGGGTGCGCCACCTGTAATAAATGCTGTTCCTCCTTTATGTTTAAGTAGTTCTCCAATTAATTTAACCGTTGATTCAACTGGTGGTTTTTGGTCGGGAACAGGGATAACTAATACTTCTACTGGTACCTTTAGTCCTTCCGTCTCGGGTGTTGGTTCCTTTATGATTACCTACACAGATCCCGGATTATGTTTTGCAACAGATACAGTTATGGTAACTGTTAATACAGGGCCTGATCCAACCATTTCAATTCCTCCGATTGTTTGTGTTGGTGATACTGCATATAATTTAACAGCTGCATCTCCTGGTGGAATTTGGTCTGGAATTGGAATTACTGACACAATAAATGGAACATTTGATCCAGCGACTGCAGGTGTTGGAACACAAATAGTAACGTACAGTATTGCTGCTACTTGTTCAACAATGGATACAATTATTATAACCACTGTTGCTGCATTTAGTTCGACTATTTCTCCTCCTCCAACAGTTTGTCAAGGCTCTTCTACTTTTACATTAACAGCAGGTTCAGCCGGTGGAACATGGGCTGGAACAGGTATTATTAGTGCAACTGCAGGAACATATAATCCTGCAATTGCAGGAACATTCCCAGTAACATATACTATTCCTGGGGTTTGTGGCTCGGCAGATACTGTTAACGTAATTGTAATTCCACAAGCAAATGCAAATATTAATCCTGTTTCTCCAGTTTGTTCAACTGACCCTCCTTTTAATATGACCGCTGCTGGAACAGGTGGATTATGGTCGGGAGTTGGAATCACCAGCAGTTTTACCGGAACATTTGATCCATCAACTACCGGTGGAGGAACATTTACAATTACCTATACTATTGGTGGAACATGTGGCGATACAGACACAGAAACTGTAACAGTTTTAAGTGGACCTTCTCCAATTTTTACTTCTGACATTAATAGTGGTTGCGAACCAGTTTGTGTCAACTTTTATGAATCAGTAGGTACAACATGCGCAGGCGTTGTTTATTATTTTGGAGATGGGGATTCTTCTACAGTCACGGCTCCAAATCACTGCTATGATAGTGCTGGAACATATTCTGTTACATTAATTTGTACATCATCGAACGGATGTGTTGGATCGATTACAGTACCAAATATGATTACAGTTTCTCCGATACCATTTGCTGATTTTACAATTTCACCAAGTTCACCTATTGCTATAAACACTAGTGTGAATTTCACAGATATAACTAGTGGAAGCGTTAACTCATCATGGATATTTGGTGATCCTGGCTCTGGTTCAAATACTGCAACAACACCTACAGCATCTCATTCTTATCCAAACGAAGGGGAATATTGTATCACACTTATTTCTACCAATAGTGGCGGATGTATTGATTCTGCAAGGTATTGCATTATTATTGTTGGCGAAGCAACTATTTTTATTCCTAACGTTTTTTCTCCTAACGCAGACGGAAGCAATGATTTATTTTTAGTAGGTTCTACAAATGTTAAAGAAATCACTTATGATATATACGACCGTTGGGGATTAAAAATTGCAAGTTACAATGGAGTAACAGGTGGTTGGAACGGAGAAACTAAAAATGGTAAAATGGCTCCTGATGGTGTTTATTACTATGTTTTAAAAGCTACAACCGATGCCGGAAAAACAATTGAACAGGAAGGCTTTATTCATCTTTTCTCAGAAAAATAGCCACCTCCCTCTCCTTTTATAGGAGAGGGTTGGGGTGAGGTAAAAAAAATGCTCTTCAGAAACGGAGAGCATTTTTTATTTAATTATGTCATAATCTAAACTTAATATCAGCAAGTTAATTTTACAAAAAAAGTAAAATATGACACAAGAAACAAACACAAAAATGAGTATTACGGAAGCAGTAATATATTTTAAAGACGGGAAAAGAAAACACGGGATGCTGATTGAAGAAATGATAAATGATACCTATCAATTTATCTCTAATGCAAATTATTCTTTGTTTAAAAATGACAAAAACCTTAATTACATTGAAAAATTGCCTAGCTCACTAATTGATACTATTGATACAAATCTGAAATAAAAACTAGGAAAAGCCTCTTTGTTTTTTAATGTTTTCGTAAGCACTTTGTACTTTTTGAAACTTTTCATTAGCGGCTTTCTGAACTTCTTCACCAAGTGCTGCAACTTTATCCGGATGAAATTTAACCGCCATCTTACGATAGGCTTTTTTAATTTCCTCTTCTGTAGCAGAAGGTGTAATTTCCAAAATGAGATAATCACTATTCGTATCTCTAAAATACATCGCCTTTAATGAATTGAAATCGGCAGCACTCACGCCTAAATAATTCGCAATGGTATGAATGGTTTGTAATTCCAACTCATGAACATGACCATCTGCTTTAGAAATTCCAAATAAGTAGTGAATAATTTGCAATCGCTCCGAATGAGGCATGTATTGCTTAATTTGAATACATACATCATGTAAAGGAATATCTTGTTTTAATATTTGTTGCAATAATAATATTTGTTGCTGAGCATTTTGTTCTCCGAATTGTTGGCTGAAAAAACGTTTGACATATTCCAATTCGCTTTTTAAAGTTTTGCCGTCACTTTTCATAACAGCAGCAGAAAGCACCAATAAACTTGCAGCGAAATCTCCTACATGAGTTCCTGAACCACGTGATGAATAAGTTGTTTTACCATTATTGGTTTGAACTGTCACACTTGCTGCGTCAAAAGCAGAACCAAGAGCGAAACCTAAAATGCCACCCAGTGGTCCGCCCAAAGCCCAACCCAAACCTCCTCCTAACCATTTACCAAATTTTACTTTTGCCATATTTTTTTATTTGAACAACCTGCCTGCAAATTTAATTAATTAAACAAAGCTGGAATAAGATTTGAATAGCATAAATTAGCAAACCGAAATATTCACTAAAAATTTTAAATCATGAAAACAGATCTTTACACCAAAACAGTTTTAACAGTAATTGCCATAGCATTATTAGCATTGGTTTTTAAGAATGGAACTATAATAAATGAAGTTAAAGCCGACAAAACAACCTATAGCCGATATGCATCTATTCCATTAAATAAAGATGGATCTATTAACGTGAAACTGGTAAGCGATATGGATGTAAATATCAAAAGTATTGGAGGTAGTAGCGTGTATGGCACTATTCCAATGAATTTAAAAGAAATTGCCGGCAGCAGTTTTTATGGAACTTTACCAATAAATATTAAAGAATATGGTGGTAGTAGCGTAAGTTCGAGTGGATTGCCTGTAAACATTGAGTCTTTGAATGGCTCCAGCGTTTATAGTTCATTGCCAGTAAAAGAAACACATTGATGTTTTCTAACTGATTTTCAATATGTTATGAAAAATCATGCAATTTAGACGCATTCTTTTGTACTATTTTGAAAAAAAACAATAAATTTGCCCCTGTATTAACTAAAAAACTAACTAAAAATGAAAAAAGTATTATTATTTGTTGCTGTTGTAACAGCTGCATCTTTTGCTTCTTGCAAAAAAGACCGCGTTTGTACTTGTACTGACACCTTTACTGCTACAGGTGGCGGATCTACATCTTCTACTAGCACTATAACTTACACTGAAGCTAAAAAAGGTGATGCTAGAGCAGCTTGTTTAAGCTCAACTTCTACTACTACTGGTGGAACATACACTAGTGATTGTACTTTGAATTAATCTTTGATTGGTTTATAAAAAAGCGTTCTTCTGAGAAGGACGCTTTTTTTTTATCCTAAATGTATTTTAAAATGGCTAAAAAAATATTTCTGATTTTCCTTTGTTCATTAATGGGTGTTGTGTTTATTTATTCGGGATGGACAAAGCTATTCCCGATTGAACCTTTTGAATATACTTTTGTTGATTTAGGTTTTATTAATTGGCAAGTCGCTCCTTTTGTTGCCAGAGTACTTATTGGGTTTGAATTTCTAATTGGCATATTATTGTTATTCAATTTAAATTTGAAAAACTTTACCTACAAGTTAGCAATTGGAACATTGCTTATTTTTTGTGTTTATTTAATTCTTTTAATTGTAATTGTAGGTAACAAAGGCAATTGTGGTTGCTTTGGGGAAACAATAAAAATGACACCTCTTCAAGCATTAGTAAAAAACATCATGATGCTTACACTATTTTTTATCCTCTACAAATTTCATGAAGGTTGGGAAGTGCCCAAAAAGTGGAGTATTGCTATCACACTTATTTTTGCATGTAGCATTGCCTTTCCATTTGTCCGTAATCCAATTGAATTAAATTATTCTGAAGTTTATTTAAATAAAGACACACAAAATTTTAAATTGGAACTAGACTCCTTGTACAACAATGCTACATTAAACATTCCTCCTAAAACACTTTCAAAAGGCAAACAGATCATATCATTTATGAGCATGTCCTGTCCACATTGCAGAATTGCTGCAAAAAAATTGAGAATTATTCATGAGCGCAATCCACAAATTCCAATGTATATTGTTTTAAATGGGACCGATGAAAAGCTAAAACCATTTTATGACGACACACATGCAGAAGCTATTCCTCACTGCATTTTAAATGGAAAAAATTTTATTTTTCTGGCAGGATTAAATATGCCGAGAATATATTTAATCAACAACAGCATAATAGAATTCGATGTAAATTATATCGACTTAGATCAAGGTGAATTAGAGAAGTGGTTACAAAAATAATGAATAAAAAATCCCTCGGTGATCGAGGGATTTTTTTTATTAGTACTTATCCTTTCATTGTCACACTGAGCGTAGTCAAAGTGTGAAATTATTTTACCAGCTTCCACCTGCTCCGCCACCGCCAAAGCCTCCGCCACCAAATCCTCCGAAACCGCCAGAAGAACCACCACCAAATCCACCTCCGCCACCACGGAACATTGAGCCTAATAAAAATCCGGTTCCCATACTCATTCCTCCTCCGCCTCTGCCACCTCTTGATGATCTGAAAATGATAAAAAGAATAATTAAAATAATTGGAATGATAATTTGTTTAGGAAAACGTTTTGATTTTTTTCCGTACGCATCCGAATTGTATTCGCCTTTTGCCAAAGCCATCAATACATCTACCGTTTTATCAATAGCATCATAATAATTTCCAGAAGCTAAACCCGGACCTAATTCATTATCCGAAATTTGATTAGCAGTTGCATCAGGAATTGCTCCTTCTAAACCATAACCTACAGCAATATGAACTTTACGTTGACCTTTACCACCAGTTGGCTTTATCAGAATAACAACTCCATTGTCTTGCTTAGATTGCCCTGCACCCCATTTTTGTCCCAAACGTGTTGCATAATCCCATGGCTCCATTCCACCTAAATCATCCACAATTACTACCACAATTTGATTGGATGTTTCATTCGCAAAAGCCGATAATTTTCTTTCTAATTGTGATTGCTCACTTGAGGAAATAAAATCAGGAAACTCTTGTGATAAATTATTTACTAATCGAGGAGGACTTGGTCGATCAGGAATTCCATCCGACTGAGCAAAAGTAAATACTGATAAGAATAAAAATAAAATCGAAAAATATTTTTTTAACATTAGAGTAGATTTAATTATTACCAAAACTCACATCGTTGTGAAGTTCATTGGTATCATTGTGCTGTAAAGGAAAATGAGTCTTCAATTTCTCTCCTGCCATTTCTATTCCTTTACAAAGACCTTCTGTAAATTCCTGTTTTTTAAAATGCGATAACATCACTTCTTTAATATTGTCCCAAAAATCTACGGGAACTTTTTCATTGATTCCTTTATCACCAAGTATTGCAAATTTATGATCAGAAACTGCCAGATAAAACAAAACACCATTCCGCAATTCTGTTGTATCCATTTTTAATTCATGAAACATATTTGCTGCACAATCCAACACATCACCTTTGCATCTATTATCAATGTGCACACGAATTTCACCTGAAGTATTTAACTCCGCATTCGCGATAGCTTGCTTAATAGCTGTTTGTTGATCGGAGGAAAAGAAATTTCTTGCTGACATATTTTATTTATTAGTCTTGACACTTTCCATCTCTCCCAGTTTTGGGAGAGACTAAAAGTTTTGTTTTCCCCTCTCCAAATGGAGAGGGGATTAAGGGGTGAGGTCTTATTTCTTATCTCTCATGCTCTTAATATCAGGAGCTGTTTCGGCACCTGCTTGTGATTCAAAGTAAGCACGTTTTTCAAATCCGAACATTCCAGCCCAAATATTTTTTGGGAATTTACGAATGGTTGTATTCAAATTCTGAGCTGCTTCGTTGAAACGCATACGCTCTGTTGAAATACGGTTTTCCATTCCTTCGTATTGAGCCTGAAAATCGCGGAAAGCTTGAACACTTTGTAAAGCCGGATAGTTTTCAGCTACTGCCATCAATCGTCCTAAAGATGAGCCGAAAGCATTTTGAGCTTTTTCAAACTCAGCTAACTTCTCTGGAGTGATATTATCAGCATTGATTTGAATACTGGTTGCTTTACTACGAGCTTCCATTACTTCAGCCAATGTAGTTTTTTCAAAATCAGCTACGCTTTGTACAATTTCGAATAGATTTTTTGTTTTGTCCATACGAGCCTGGTAAGCAACTTCTACTTGTTGCCATTGTGCAGTAACACCTTCATCCATTGTAACCATTGAGTTATACGAGCTACACCCGTTAAATCCAATTAATAATACAAATAAGCCTATTACAGCTAAAATGATAGTTCCTTTTTTCATTGTTTTTAGTTTGTTTTGGTTAATATGTCCCCCTATTGTCAAAGCATATACCATTGTAATGGCAATGACAAGCTGACGAATTTTGTCAGTAGTAAAGATAAACTTTTATACTAGAATCAAGCCCCCTCTCCATTTGGAGAGGACTGGGGTGAGGTCTAGTCAATTAAATCAACACTTCTCTTAATAAACTTGGTCAATTCCTCACCTTTTAATAGGCCTTGCGACAACATTGCCAAATCTGCAGTCTGTTTTGTCAGTTGTTTTTTCTTGTCTAAGTCCTTCTCATTCAATATTTTAGATATTAAAGGATGGTTAGAATTCACCACCAAATTATGCATCTCAGGCATAGAACCATAAAATGCCATTCCACCTCCCATTGCACTCATATCTTTCATCCTTCTCATAAACTCCGGCTTCGTAATTAACATGGGTGCGTCTTTTTCACTAAGACTCTCAAATACCACAGTGAACTTTTCTTTAGGAACTGTTTCTTCCACAATTGGCTTCAACATATTTTGTTCTTCCTCCGAAAGTTTACTTGGTTGTACTTCTTCTTTCTTAATTAATTTATCAATTACGTCTGCATCAACCCGAACGAATGATGTGTTTCCTAGTTTTTGCTCTAATTGATTAATATAATGTGAATCAATCGGACTATCAAAAACAATTACATCGTAGCCACGTTCTTTTGCTGTTTCAATAAAACTATGTTGCTCTTCAATATTTGTGGTGTACAAATAAATAACACGTTTGTCTTTATCGGTTTGAGCAACTTTTACTTTTTCTGCATATTCTTCTAATGTGGAATACACGCCTTCAGTATTTTTCAAGAGAGCAAACTTTTGTGCTTTCTCGTAAAATTTTTCTTCCGACAACATTCCGTATTGAACAAATACTTTTATGTCTTCCCATTTACTTTCAAAATCTGCTCTGTCTTTTTTGAAAATCTCTTCTAATTTATCAGCAACTTTTTTAGTGATATGAGCAGCAATCTTTTTTACATTACCATCGCTTTGTAAATAACTACGACTAACATTCAAAGGAATATCCGGAGAATCAATAACTCCTTGTAATAAAGATAAAAAGTCGGGAACAATGTTTTCTACCGAATCAGTTACAAAAACTTGGTTGCTGTACAATTGAATTTTATCTTTTTGAATTTCGAAAGATTTTTTGATTCTTGGGAAATATAAAATTCCAGTAAGATTAAATGGATAATCCACATTCAAATGAATATGAAACAGTGGATCTTCAAAATTCATTGGATACAATTCGCGGTAGAATGCTTTGTAATCCTCATCATTCAAGTCTGCTGGCTTTTTTGTCCATGCCGGAGACGGATTGTTAATCACATTGTCAACTTCTACTTCACCACCTGATTGGCCTTCTCCTGCCTCTCCGGCAGGCAGGTTTTTAGTTCCGAATTTAATTTCGACCGGTAAAAACTTACAGTATTTATGTAAAAGATGATCGATGCGTTGTTGTTCTAAAAATTCTTCTGAATCATCAGCAATGTGTAAAACTATATCTGTTCCTCTTGTTGTTTTATCTGTATCTACTAATGTGTACTCCGGACTACCATCACATTCCCAACGCACAGCTTTTGCTGCTTCTTTAAATGATAATGAATATATTTCAATTTTCTTTGCCACCATAAATCCTGAGTAGAAACCCAATCCGAAGTGACCGATGATTGCATTTGCTTCCGGTGTTTTGTCTTTGTACTTATTTACAAATTCTTCAGCACCACTGAATGCAATTTGAGTAATATACTTTTCTATTTCTTCAGCCGTCATCCCAATTCCTTTATCACGGATGGTTAAAGTTTTTGCTTCTTTGTTTATAATGACTTCTACTTTGATATCTCCCAAATCACCTTTAGCTTCTCCAATAGAAGTTAATGTTTTTAATTTTTGAGTGGCATCCACAGCATTTGAAACTAACTCACGTAAAAATATTTCGTGGTCGCTGTAAAGAAATTTTTTGATGATTGGGAAAATGTTTTCGGTCTGTACGTTAATCTTTCCTGTGCTCATGTTAATCGTTATTAGTTAATGGTTAATTGTAAATCGTGCTTAGTAGTCAATCTACATGCCAGTGGCTTATTTCTGACAAGATGACAAGCAAATTTTTGAATTATAATTTCATTATAAAAGTAGCAATTCAAAGAGTAATAAAACATCTCACAATTAACTCATTTTCAGTATATTAATAAAACTCCGTTTCATTCAATTCATAATTTTCAAGAAAGATGAGACTTTTATTCATTGAGAAAATGACATACGTTTGAAATCTCAAAAAAAATGTCATGAAAAAATTTTACTTTTTACTTTCCGGTTTATTGCTTCTAAATATTATTTTAAAAGCTCAACCTTGTAAAGAAATTATTGGATACTATCCGAACTGGCAATGGTACGACAGAGGTCAATTGGTAAAACCAACAACCATTGCTTATACAAAATACTCTGTAATAAATTATTGTTTTTTCAAACCGGAAGTAAGTGGTTTAATTTCTAATACTGATGCTTGGGCAGATGAAAATTTATTGCAGGGACAAATCAATTGGTCGACTACTCCTGTATCTTATTATCCTAATACTTCTGTAATTGATTTAGCACACAATGCCGGAACAGAAGTAATGGTTTCAATTGGTGGTTGGACTTTGTCAGATAACTTTTCGGGCATTGCAGCCAACGCAACTAAGCGTGCAACCTTTGCAGCAGAATGTAATCGCTTGTTGGACTTTTATAATTTCGATGGAATTGATATTGACTGGGAATATCCAGGTTATGCAACACATTCGGGCACACCTGCCGACAAAGTAAACTTCACCATTTTTATGCAAGAGATTCGTGATTCGATTACAGCTTTGGGAATACGGAATGGTAAATCTTATAAATTATCAGCTTGTTTCGGAGCGAGTGCTGCTAATGCTACAGAAATTGAATGGACAAATATTGTTCCCATTTTAGACATGATTAATTTAATGACTTATGATTTTTTCGGAGCTTGGGATTGTTTGGCAAACCATAATTCTCCATTGTTCGCTCCAACAAGTGGTGATCCTTCTTTTAATTTGAATGCTGCATTTAATATGCTGACTACAACTTATGGAGTACCTGCTTCAAAAATAAATTTAGGAGTTGGATTTTATGGTCGCTCGCAAACAGGTGCAACAGCTTTACATGCAAGTACAAGTTGCAATGCAAATACTACTTTATTTTTTGCTGATGATGGTTCACCTTTATATTATAACGTAATGGCAAACATGGCTCAGTTCAACCAATATTGGGACAACACAGCAAAAGTTCCTTATTTAATTGGGAAATCAACAGGCACAGCTCCTGGTACATTTGTTTCTTACGACAATAAATTATCTGTTGGACACAAAGCGCAATACATTTTAAACAACAATGCACGCGGTGCCATCATTTGGGAAATTACTGGTGATTATATGGAAACAGCTCCGGGCTCCGGAGTTATTGCCGGCACACCTTTGGTAGATACATTGAATCAAGTATTTTGTTTAACTACTAGCATTTCAACTTCCGAAGCAAATAATTCTTTTTATTCTGTTTATCCGAACCCAACAAACGGACAACTATTTGTTTCTGTAAAAGATAAAACAGAAGGATTATTTATGATAAGCGATGTAAAAGGAAGTATTCTTTTACAACAAACAATGCTTGAAGGCGAAAACAAAATCAATCTGCAAGAATTTGCAAAAGGGATTTACTTTCTGAGCATTCAATCTGGAAACGAAATACAACATCAAAAAATAATTAAGGACTAACAAGGATTCATTGTTGCTAATATTAGTAACTTAGCAACAATGAATATTTCGGTCAAGAAAATAGGAACTTTAACTGGGCATAGCGGTGCAGTTTATGCTTTAGAAAAAGGTGCAACACCTTCCTATTTCTTTTCTGGCAGTAGCGACAAGTTTCTTGCCCTTTGGAATTTAGAAACCTTACAAGCGGAAAAATTTGCTGCTCAATTTCCGTCTATTGTTTATGCGATTTGCCACATTCCCGAAAAACAAATTTTATTAGTTGGAACATCTGCAGGAAGCATTCATGTTTTGGATCTAGAAAAAAAGCAGGAAGTAAAAATATTACAACACCATACTTCTTCCATTTTTGATTTAAAATATTCTGTTACCACAAATTGTTTTTATTCAGTTGGTGGCGATGGGAATTTTGCGATTTGTAGTTTGGAAACACTTTCTATGCTTCAAATAAAAAAACTCTGTGCCGAAAAAGCAAGAAGCATTGCATTCAATTACTACAACGGTGAATTAGCTATTGCCAGTGGCGATTGCAACATTCGTATTTTTGATTTAACAACCTTAGAAGAAAAGAAAACGTTTGCAGCTCATACCCTTTCTGCCAATATCATTTGCTATTCACCTGACGGAAATTTAATTTTAACAGGAGGAAGAGATGCTCACTTAAACATCTGGGATGCAAAAAGCTATACACTTATTAAAAGTATTCCAGCACACAATTATGCCATTTACGATATAGTATTTTCTCCTGATACTAAATTATTTGCAACAGCCAGCAGAGACAAGACAGTAAAAATTTGGGATGCTGAAAGTTTTGAAATGTTAGTCCGCATCAACAAAGAAAATTACGATGGACATGTAAACTCTGTAAATAAATTATTATGGACAGAGCAGTATCTTGTTTCTACTGGAGATGATAGAGCTGTGATGGTTTGGGAGATAAAATAGATTATATTTGAATAAATGATAAAATCATGAAACAATTATTTTTTCTTTCACTAATATTAATTTCCTTAATTACAAAAGGACAAAAAGATTTAAAAATCAATATTGAAATTCCTGCTGGAAAACTTTTCATAAATGAAACTGAAATAAAAAAACTAGACATAAATTCAATAATTGGAATACTTGGAAAACCTGACCAAATAATCAAAGACACAACCGAATTCCGAGATTTTTACAAAGATGCTGATGGAAACTTTAAAGATGGAGTTTCCTTTGTTATCAATAAACAATTCATCTATGATAATATTGGACTAATTTTTATAACGAAAAATCACAAACCAAGCGACAAGGACAGTTTAAGCGTTTCAATGTATATTGCTTATGAACATTGGAGAGCTGTTGTAAATGGAGATGATTATTTGCGAAAAACGGTGAATCCTAATTTTGTTATGCAAAATTATTTTAAGGGAACTTTTTTAATTAACGGACTAAAACAAAGTTCAAATTTTAGGGAATTTATTGTGAGAAATAAGAATGAAACAATTGAAGCATACACTTTTAATGATAATAAAGGAAACTTGAGCTGGATAAATATTAAAATACATTAATTCGTATCGATCAAAAAATGAAAGCAGAAAAGGCACTTCTTTTCATTGTTACAACAATCCTATTGACTAGCTGTTCTATAGAGAAAAGACAATATATGCCTGGCTTTTATGTGAATTGGAAAACAGAAAAAAATACTACCACACCTAAAAGTCATGACAATTGTGAGACACTAACCGATGTGGCAAATTCTAATGTTGTTTTGGATAAAAAAGACAACTTCCCTATCACAGTTTCAAATGATACAGCAATAACTATTGTTTCTCTTAAATCTAGTTTTAAAAACATTTCATTTATATACCAACAATCTGACACACTAAAACCAAAACCAAAAAAAGCGGCTCCGAAGAAAGAAAAAAAACCAATAGATCCTACAAAAGATTCCAAAGCCTCTCTCCTACTTGGCATACTTGCTAACTGTCTTTTTATTTTTGGTATAGCACTTCTCATATTTGTTCTTTATTTTCCTGAATTCTTTTTTTTACCTTATATGCTAGGTATGCTTTCCATAATTGCTGCGCTTATACTTGTTATAATTGGCTTAACAAAATCAACAAAAGTTTTGCATTATTTAAAAAGCAATCCTGAGGATACTAAAAAAAATAAAAGAAAAGCAATTATTGGATTCGTTTTAAATATGTTTATTCTTTCCTTTCCATTGGCCTATTTGATTTTAATTATTATTGCTATGGGGGCTTAAACAAATCACCATATACATAATTAAAACATCTTCCTATATTTGTTTTAATGCAAGCAAATAATCTTCCTTCATTTCAAGAAATTTATGAAACGTATAAAAACAAAGTTTTTAATACGGTTATCTCTTATTTGCAGAATCAGGAAGATGCTGAAGAAGTAACGCAGGATGTATTTGTAGAAGTACATCGTTCTATCAATACTTTTGAAGGAAAGTCCAGTTTAAGTACTTGGATTTACCGTATCTCCATCAACAAATCATTGGATTTTATTAAAAGTAAGAATCGTAAAAAGCGTTTTGCGTTTATGAGCAGTTTGTTAAATGATGCGGGAGACTTAAAACATGATTCTCCGGATTTTTATCATCCTGGCGTTCAATTGGAACAAAAAGAAAATTCAGCCATTCTGTTTAAAGCCATTCATTCCCTTCCGGAAAATCAAAAGACTGCTTTTATCTTATCAAAAGTGGAAGGATTGAGTTATGCGGAGATTTCGGAGGTGATGCAGTTGAGTATTTCCTCCGTAGAATCGCTTTTATTCAGGGCAAAACAGAATTTACAGAAAGAATTATCAAATTATTATAAAGGTTAGCGCAAGTTTTAATTTTAAATATCGTCAAAATGGATATGAACAAAGAAAAATGGATAAATGAGGTCATGAATAGTCTGGATGATGTAAAATCAGCCGAGGCAAATCCTTTTTTATACAACAAAATCTTAAATACGCTAGGTTCAGGAGAAGTAGAATACGCTCCTATGAAGCTAGTATGGTTAGCAGCTGCATCATTTGCATTGTTGGCTGTATTGAATTTTCAGGCAATGAAAAAAACAGGTTCAGATTCAAATATCAGAACAGAAATACAGGAAATTGCCAGTGCGTACAATTTAGTGAATACAAATTCTATCAACTATTAATAAATCGCTCCTCCGGTGCTCTATTATTTGATGTGAGTAAGTTTTTTTACCGATATATTGTCCCTACGGGACTAAAAATAATTAAAAAAACGTATTACAAAAATATTTAAAACTCCGTAGGAGTGAAATATCGGTAGAAAAAATAAAAAAAGAATAATTAAAACCCCGTAGGGGTGATATAAAAAGTTATAAACGAAAATCAATATTGCTTAAATGAATAGAACGAAATTATTAACCATCGCAGTCATAGGTTTACTCTTGTTGAACTTTGGTATATTGGGAGTGATGTTCTTCGGAAGACCTTCTCATCCGCCAATGCTACCTCCACATGGTGGTCCGAAAGGTGAAGGTCCTAAACAAATGATCATTGAACGCTTGCATTTTGATGTGATTCAGCAAAAAGATTATGAATTGTTGGTTGTAGAACACAGAAACAAAACAGATGAATTGCATGAAGCATCAAAAGAATTACACGATGAATTGTTTTCCTTATTAAAAGGAGATTCTATTAATCAACGACAAAGTGATTCATTGGTTTTAGAAATAGCCAACAATCAAAAAGCAATTGAGGATTTAAATTTTGATCATTTTAATGCCATTAAGAAATTGTGTAAAGGGGAGCAGGTTGTGCATTTTAATGAATTAGTGGATAATTTAGGGAGACTTTTTGCTCCGAAAGGGCATCCGAGGAAATAAGTTAATTGGGGAAATTAAGGTAATAAGGAAATGAGGTGTGCTTACGGAGCGTCATTGCGAGGAACGAAGCAATCTTTCATGATGAGACCATTAGTCACCATTGGGCAAGATTTCTCGCCCTTCGACTCCGCTCAGGGTGACAACTCGAAATGACAAGCAAGGAACGCAAGTTTTAATAACAATCATCGTCTAATAGGAAAACAATATCCCACATATGAAAAAAATATTTCTTTTTAGCGCCTTGGCACTTTCTTCCTTTTTCGGAAAAGCACAATCATTTTACGATATCAATACCATTCAAACCATTGAAATTAATTTTGCAGAAACCAACTGGGATTATTTAATGGATACTGCCAAAGCAGGTTACGAAACCAATTTAATGGCGCAATGGGTAAAAATAAACGGAGTTCAATTTGACAGTGTGGGTGTGCGTTACAAAGGGAATAGCACTTATAATGCCGGACAAGTAAAAAATCCACTTCATATAGAATTAAATGATTTTATCAATCAGGATTACCAAGGTTATACAGATGTAAAATTGAGCAATATTGGAAAAGATCCATCCATGGTAAGAGAAGTTTTGGGTTATTCTATTTTACGTCAATATATGGCAGCTCCATTATCCAACTATGCCAACGTATATATAAACGGAACTTTGATTGGAATTTATGCTAGCTCAGAATCCATTGCTGATAATTTTAATGAAAATCATTTTTACTCCAACAGCGGAACCGCTTTTAAATGCAATCCACCTGCAGGCGCTGGTCCGGGCACTACCGATTATCCCGATTTAGTTTACCAAGGAACAGACAGCACTTTGTATTACGATGGATACGAATTAAAATCAAATTATGGTTGGGCGGACTTAATCAAATTAACAGACACTTTAAAAAATTTCACATCCAGTGTTGAAAAAATATTGGATGTCGACAGAGCATTGTGGATGATTGCTTTTGATAATGTGATTGTGAATCTGGATAGTTATATCGGAGGCTTCAAACAAAATTATTATTTATATCGCGATGGTACGAACAGATTTAATACAACGATTTGGGATTTGAATGAATCATTCGGAACATTTAGTCAGACAGGAACTATTATGCTTGGCTCAACTACAGCCAAACAACAAATGACTCACACTTTACATTCAGGAGATGCCGGCTGGCCATTGGTTCAAAAGCTACTTGCTGTTCCAATGTACAAACGAATGTATATTGCTCACATGCGAACTATTTTATCAGAAAATTTTGCAAGTGGAACTTATTATACTACTGCACAAAGTTTACAAACATTGATTGGTCCATCCGTTACAGCAGATGCAAATAAATTTTTTACCTATTCACAATTCACAAGCAACTTAACAACAGATGTAATCTCAGGAATGACCAACGCTCCCGGTCTAACAAATTTGATGGGTGCAAGAAATTCCTGGTTGATGGCTCAAACTGATTTCACTTACACAGCTCCAACAATTACTGGAATAGTTCCTACTACTGCAAGCCCTGCAATTAATGCAAACGACACAATTCTTGCAACAGTTACAAATGCAAATATCAATGGTGTTTATTTAGGATATCGTTACGATGTGAAAGATGCATTCAAACGAATTTTAATGTATGACGATGGCTTGCATGGAGATGGCGCTGCAGCAGATAATGTATTTGGAGTTTCTATTCCAGTAAATGCATCTTATGTTCAATATTATATTTATGCAGAAAATAATAATGCAGGAATGTTTTCTCCACAACGTGCAGAGTATGAATATTACACATTGTATGCAACCATTAGTATGATGAGTGTTGGAGATGTTACAATAAATGAATTGTTGGCAATAAATACAGCAATGGTTACCGATCCAAACGGTGATTATTCCGACTTCATTGAATTTTATAACAACACATCAGCTATCGTAAGTATGGACAATGCATATTTATCTGACGATTATGCAACTCCTCTGAAATGGTCGTTCCCAAACAACACAACCATTGCTCCTGGAGGTTACTTAATTGTATGGGCTGATAACGATACTATGCAAAGTGGTTTGCATGCTAACTTTAAATTATCAGGAACAGGAGAGCAACTGATGTTATCATATGCTAGTGGAACAGTTATCGACAGTGTAACTTACGGAGCGCAAACAGCAAATACTTCTTATGCACGTTGTGCAAATGGAACTGGTCCTTTTAGTTTGCTTTATCCAACTTATATGTCGTTTAACTGCATATCAGGAATAGAAGAAAATGATGCATCTGCAAACATAAATTTGTTTCCAAATCCGGCAAGTAATGACTTTACTATTAATTCAAACAAAGAGTTTGAAACTGTAGAAATTTACAACACACTTTCGCAATTGGTATATTCAAACAAAGTGAATCAAACAAAATCACTGCAATTGAATGTTTCTGGCTTATCAAACGGAATTTATTTTGTGAAGATTGATAATAGTGTAATTAAGAAAATAAGTGTTAGTCACTAGATTTCTCGCCCTTCGACTCCGCTCAGGGTGACAACTCGAAATGACAAATAAGGTGCGCAAGTTTTAAAAAGAATAATCGTCTAAAGAATAAATATAAAAACCATTCTCATGAAAAGTAAAATTTTATCCTTAGTATTATTGATTTCTGCAAGTTCATTTGCACAAGTTAGTCCGGCTATATCAAGTTGGATTCAAAACACAACCGGAATAACCGGCAGACATTATATCAGCGGAAGCTCCACTCCTATTATTGATGCCAGTTACCCTGCAAACTGCCAAAGTGTTGTTTACAATACAACACACGTTTATGTAAGTTGTAGCGGCATTCCTGCTTATGTGATTGGACCTTATTTAGATGGAAATCCGAATCAAGGTGGAAACAATACCAACGTTTACAAAATTCCTTTGAACCCGGTTCAAAACACAGGAACACCAACGGCTACTACTGCCGGAACAATTGGGGTTTTTATCAATGGTGTTTCTTTGTTTGATTACAGAGATGGAGTTTCCTGGAAAAATTCAACAGGTGCAGAAGCAGGTGGACCAATACCGGGCGGGCCTGGAGATGGCGTTTGGAACAGAGATGCAATTCCTGCAGAAAAAGCAGGATTTGATTGTGCAAAAGGACATCCAGCAGGAACAAATTATCATCACCACCAAAATCCGAGTGCTTTCAATTTAGACAAAGTAGTTATTTCAACTGTTTGCAATTTATATTTAGCAGACGGATTATATGTAATTGACTCAACTGTTCATTCGCCATTGATTGGTTATGCATATGATGGTTTTCCAATTTACGGAGCATACGGATATAAAAATGCAGATGGAACCGGAGGAATTGTAAGAATAAAATCGAGTTATAGTTTAAGAAGTATAACTGTAAGAAATACTTATGCCGATGGAAGTTCAGTAACAGCTGGTCCTCCAATCAATGCAACTTATCCTCTTGGTCGTTACCGCGAAGATTATATGTACACAGCACCAACTGGTTCTCAACCCGATTATTTGGATGAGCACAATGGAAGATTTTGTGTAACACCCGAATATCCACTAGGAACATACGCTTACTTTTGTACAGTAGATGCAAATTGGAATTCATATTATCCTTATGCAGTCGGACCAACATTTTACGGAACAAAAGTAGTAACAGAAGGTGGTGCAATTCCGGGTGGCACAACAACTTACAATTCTACAACAGATATTGCAGATGCAGACAACGCTAATCTAAAATTGACAATTTATCCAAATCCGGCAAACGATGTGATAGCAATACAATCACACTTAGGTGGAAAAACAAATCGCAAAGTAGAATTGATTGATGCTTTAGGAAAAATTGTTCAAACACAAACTTTATTTCAAGGAAGTACCATGTGCTATTTTGATTTACAAACTGTTTATGCTGGTATTTATTTTGTAAAAGTAACTGACGGAGATAAAATTGAAACGACTAAAGTAGTCGTAAGCAAATAATTTCTCGACTTCGCTCGAAATGACAAGGCGTGTTCAGATATTCTTCGGGATACTTTTCACTTTATCCCCATGTGCTACCAATGCTCAACACTCGAAAGGACTGTTGAGCATTGGTTTTAATCATTATGTAGATTCCGTAAAACTAAAATTGGATACTGCGATTTACAAAAATGAGTTCGGACAAACTTATAACATTAGCAATTTTAAATATTACATCAGCAATATTGAATTGATCTCTGAAACAGGAAAAATAGTTTATTTGAAAGAATATTTTTTAATCAATGAAGATATAGAAACTTCTAAAAAAGTAATTTTAAGTTCTATTCCTAAAGGAAAATACACTTCCATCCGTTTTATGATTGGGGTCGACAGTTTACACAATTGCAAAGGAGCACAATCAGGAGCCCTTGATCCCGTAAATGCAATGTTCTGGACCTGGAATACAGGATACATTTTCATGAAACTGGAAGGCAAATCATCGGCATCCACAGCAACGGGCAAAACAATTGAATACCATATTGGCGGATACAAAGAACCAGCTAATTGCATCAGAACAGTTACATTAAATTTTGATTCACCACTAACTATTACTTTAAAACAAACTTCCGACATCCAAATAAGAGTAAACGCTGCCGAGGTTTTAAAAACACCAACAGCGATTGATTTTTCGAAATTACCAACAGTGAATGATTCGAAAAATGCTACTTTGATTGCTGATAATTATATAGATATGTTTAGTATTGGGAAGTAAATAGTTAATTAAGTTAATTAAGGAATTAGGGAAAGTTAGGTGATGATTACGGAGCGTCATTGCGAAATGAATAGCATCAATTAGAACCGTCATTGCGAGTTCCGCATTTTCGCGGGATGTGGCAATCTCTCACGATGAGGAGAATAGCCACCATCGGTAGAGATTGCTTCGTCCCTCGCAATGACGACATAATAATAAAATGAATAAAAAAGGAACTATAGTCTTATTAATCACACTCTCCATTTTTCTAATAAGTTTTATTAGGAAACTCGACAATTCCTTTTCCAAAAAAGATGTTGAATTAAAAATTCCAAAAGGATTTCCAAAACCGAATTATGATTTTTCAGAGAATCCATTAAGTCCAGGTAAATTTGAATTGGGAAGAAAATTATTTTACGACCCTATTCTATCCAAAGACAGCTCCACCAGTTGTGAAAGCTGCCACCAAAGAGTTGCCGCCTTTGCTCATATTGATCATGCCTTGAGTCACGGTATAGATAGTAAAATAGGAACACGCAATGTTCCAGCTATACAAAATATGATTTGGAGAGATACGTATATGTGGGATGGCGGAGTAAACAATTTAGAAATTCAACCACTCAATCCAATTACCAGTCCGATTGAAATGAATGAAACTTTGCCGAACATTATTTTAAAACTAAAAGCAAACAAAGGTTATTCAGCATTGTTTAAGAAAATTTACAAAGACACAGTGATTAATTCTGAGCGGATTTTAAAATCACTTGCCCAATTCACTGGATTAATGATTTCAGCAAATTCACGTTATGATAAATACAAGGCAGGGAAAGATACATTTAGTATTCAGGAAAAAAATGGCTTGGTATTATTCAAAGCCAAATGTTCAAGTTGTCACAAAGAACCATTGTTTACAGACAATTCATATCGCAACAATGGCATTTTACCGGATACATCTTTAAACGACATTGGCAGGGGAAAAATCACAAACTTAGAAACCGACAATTATAAATTTAAAGTTCCGAGTTTAAGAAATATCGAAATGACTTTCCCTTACATGCATGATGGTCGGTACAAAAAGTTAAAAGAAGTATTGAATCATTATTCTTCTAGCAATCACAATGCAACAACGGATGCAGAAATTAAAAAAATCGGAGAGTTGAATGATAGGGAAAGAAAAGACATTATTGCTTTTTTGTTAACTCTGACCGATAAGGAATTCTTATCAGACAAGAGATTTACTGACCCCAACAGAAAATAGTTTGTATCTTAATGCAATAAAGTGCATTATTAATATGTTTAACTATTTAATTGTGCAATTAAATCCTCCTTGCCATGAAAAAATTCTTATTTCTACTCTTCATGCTTACATGCCATACTAGCTTTTCCTGTATCAACGGCAAAGGAATAAATATTTTCGGTCAGGAAAATCACTATCATATGCCTCTTTTCAGAATAAAAAAGCTAAGCCCTGATGATTATCTTAAAAAAATACAATCAAAGGAGAGGGAATTAGATGCCTATTCGGAAACTAAAAAGAAAAACTGGAACTATTGCAATGAAATGGCTATTCTGAAAATTTATAAAGGAGAATACCAATTAGCAAAAAAATTATTATTTCAAGCTTCAAAACTTGATACATTTAATTACAGCATTTGCTCCAATCTTGGAGTTGTTTACGAACTAACAGGCAATTTAGACTCTGCTTACTACTACACAAAAAAAGCAGTTAAAATAAATCCTCAATCACATAATAATTCAGAGTGGATTCATTTAAAAATATTGGAAGCTACAAAAAGAATGCAAACCAACCCCGAGTGGATTTATAACTATTCAGTTCTAGGATTTAAAATTGCAAAAACAGATCTGCCTCTCAAAAAATATAACATTGATAAGGATACTTTAAAAGAATACTACCAGCTACAGAATCTCATTTTTCAAATTGAGTATCAATTAAGAGAACGTATGGTGTTTGTTAAACCAGAAAACAAAGTTGTTGCAAATCTATTATTTACACTTGGAGAATTATACATCACAGAAATAGACTGCGAAAAAGCAGAAGAAGTCTACAAGCTAGCTATGGAATACGACCCAGCGTTTGCTGAGATTTGTAACAAAAGATTGGATGGCGTGCTTAATCATTTAAATCCCTTTGCAAAACAAGTAAAAAAAGCAAGAGAAGAAAGCAAAAAAGCAAATGACAGATCAGATATTGCGAACGCTTTTATGAGTCAAGCAAAAATCAAACAAATATATTCAGGGTTGGAACTCACACTCGCACAAATAAATTTAAAGAAATACAATCAAAAAAAATATTCAATTATTGGTGGTGGGACGCTTACATTAATAATAATTTCAATTGTTGTCAGAAGAAGAATTAAGAAGAAAAAGACACACCCCTAACCCCTCTCAAGAGGGGAATACATTCTTCTTAAATTTTAGCTAAACAGACTGATTCGTAATTTCGTATTTTACGTAAAAGATTAGTAACCTGCCTGCCGCAGGCAGGTTCGTTGGTATACTAATCATCATGCCCCTTCACATCTCTCGTCTTTCCCGTTTTCCAAAGTTCTTCGGAAATTTTATTGGCTTGTTTTAAGGAATCAGAAACATCTTTATCGTTAAATCGATTTAAATTTGGTTTGCCGGCATTTACCCATGCTGTATACCATAAACTTCCGGTTACAATAATAGCTTCACGCATTCTGCGTTCCACCATTCCATTTAATAATTTATCATAGTCTTCGGTATATTCTTTTGAATACACTTTCATAACTGTATTCCCACGATTTTCAAAACTGTATTTTTTATCAGGAGAATAAATAGCATTTAATTCTCTTTCAAAAATCAAGACGGAATCAACTGCAGCGTGACTTGCTTTTACAACATCCCAGGCTTTGTTAATTGGTTTATCAATGTATTTTGCACGACCTACCCAATAATCATATCCTTCGGATTTTAATTCAGGAATACGTGATTCCCAAAAACCATGAATTCCTTTTTGGTTGGTTAGTTGCCCATTATAATTTTCTGTTGTATGCAATGGAACGTGTGCATCACCAATATAATGACCTAAGTCGGCAGAATAATGCAAAATCAAATCCATATTTTCATCTTTGAACGCTTCCGTTAAACGGTACACCATTTTTTCGATATGCCATGGCACAATTCCGTATGCTTTGAGTGTATCTTCCGAATATTTTGCAACTGCTTTTTTCCACCATTGCGGAACAGAATCAAATGGATGTTTTCCATAATGGTCGATATCTATATAATGGCGAGGCGCTTCATCTTCATTTGCATATCTTCTTTTGTCGGGATCAACAGCGTGTTCTGAAATGTATTCAATGTGTTGTTTATAAAAACCAATCATTTCATCAGGCAATGTAAACACAGCCATGCGGTTAATTTTTTTATGCGCAAAGAATCCCCAAGAATAAGCAAGTTGCTTATCGGGAACAATCAAGAGCAGAATCGAAAAAATAAATATGAAAATTATTTTACGCATTTCGATATAAAGATAAGGAATATAAGATTCAGAAAGATTAAGCGAGTTTTACTAAATATTTTCCCTGTAAAACAGGAATCACATTTGTTTGATCGAGTTGAAAACAATATTTAATATCTTTCTTTAAGCCCATTGCAGCAAGTCGTTCGGCATGAGATGAGTTCCGGATAAATTTAATCTGACTTTTTTGGGATTGCTCGTAGAGGAATAACATAGCTTTAGCCGCATCACCCGTATTATGCAAACCAGCGTCAAACAATCTACTAGTTACTGCTCCTGCAAAAATACTGTCTTCCCAATTGAATCTGTTTTTCCAGCCTGAGCATAAAAGCAATACACTTCTGTTTTGTGAAACAAGATAATCACATAATGCAGAAATATTGGTAAACGCGCCAATCACAACCTGATGTGCATTTTTTGCAGCTTCAATGGCTTGCGTTCCGTTAGTAGTAGAAATAACAATGGTTTGTCCTTTTATTTTATCAGTCATATAACTAAAAGGAGAATTTCCGAAATCAAAACCTTCCAACTGAACGCCATTTCTTTCAGCTCCTACCATAAAACCTTGTTTTTTATATTCGGCAGCTTCTTCAACAGTTGCAACTGGTATCATTTTATCTACGCCATGATGAAAAGCAGCGCACATTGCAGTTGTAGCACGAAGAATATCAATCACAACCACAATTGCATCATCTCTGTGATGCACTGGATATAAATAAGGTGATAAACAAACGTCAACTATTATTTTTTTTTCCATAGAAATTATTTACATTTCCATAATTGGTTTATTGAAACAAGTAGTTCCATTTGATTCTTTTCCTGTTTTATGGCAATATTTTTCAGCCATATCTTTTTTACTTCCACTTTTCACCCACTCAAAATATGCCTCGGAACAATACGGATGAGTAATTTTAAATGGAATTCTTTTTTTAGAACGGATACAAAACCCCATATTAATTGAAGAAGCATTAGTAGCTAAATTATTATTTTCAGTAAAAAGTTCTTTCGTTTTATCGGTTATAATCTCTGGCAAAGAGCTATCCTTTTTAATTAAAGATTTTTTCTTTTTTATTTTTTTTTCAAAAATGATATCCGCCCCTGTAATTATTTCATTTACAAGAATTTGCAATTGTCCATATAAATTTTTGACAAATTGATCATCTGGATTATCAATAATTCTGTCACGTAAATTCAAAAGAGGTCTTTTCTCAACATAAATACCTATTTCCGAATTATTATTAAAAGACGATTTAATTAAATTTAATGAAGTAGAAAGTCCTGAATTTTCATTTCCATAATACTTTGCATGTAAATGATCTGAGCAACCGATTGTAACATTTTTAAATTCTTTAAAAAATTCTAAATCTTTTGAACTAATATTAACTTCTGATTTGTTTTCATCTCGTCTAAATATCACAACCACCACAATATCACGATTATCAATTTTTGACTTTAATTCATTCCTTACCCTTAGAGGAAGATCTATATAAGGAGAAATTATAACAATTTTCTTTTTTGAATTCTTAAATATTCCCTCTATTTCCCCTATTTGAGAAGTTGTATTTAAAAATTTTGTCATTTTTAGTATTTATTATAATTACGCTTTTAAAAAAGGAATTTTTACAACTTTCGCTTTAATAGCTTTATCACGAATCATGATAAATATTTCAGAATCCGCTTTCGCTAAAGCTGTTGGCACATACCCCATTCCGATTGCTTTATTTAAAGTAGGTGATTGAGTTCCAGAAGTTACAATTCCGATTACATTTCCATTTGCATCAGCAATTGGGTAATCATGACGAGGAATTCCTCTGTCGATCATTTCAAAGCCAACTAATTTTTTTGCAACACCTTTTTCTTTTTGCTCTAATAATGCTTTGCTATTTGTAAATTCTTTTGTGAATTTCGTAATCCAACCTAATCCAGCTTCAATTGGAGAAGTTGTATCATTAATATCATTTCCATACAAACAGAAACCCATTTCCAAACGCAAGGTATCACGCGCACCTAAACCAATTGGCTTAATTCCGAACCCCTCACCTGCTTTAAAAATTGCATCCCACATTTTGTCTGCTACATTATTTGCAAAATAAATTTCAAATCCTCCAGCACCTGTATAACCAGTATTTGAAACCACTACATTATCAACTCCGTTAAATGTTCCTTTTTTGAAAGTATAATATGGCATCTCAGACAAATTCATGTCGGTTAATTTTTGCAATGCCAAAATTGCTTTTGGACCTTGCACCGCCAACAAAGAAACATCATCCGAAATATTTTTCATCTCCACACCTTTACTATTGAATTTATTTATCCAATTCCAATCTTTTTCAATATTAGAAGCATTAACTACTAACATATATTCTTTTTCATTTAACCTGTAAACCAACAAATCATCTACAAGTCCTCCTTTGTCGTTTGGTAGACATGAGTATTGTACTTTTCCATCCGTTAAAACAGAAGCATCGTTTGAGGTAACACGTTGAATTAAATCCAATGCATTTTCTCCTTTTAAAATAAATTCACCCATATGGCTTACATCAAAAACACCCACTGCATTTCTGACTGTAGCGTGTTCATCATTTAATCCGCTGTATGAAACGGGCATATTATATCCTGCAAAAGGAACCATTTTAGCTCCTAAAGAAATGTGTTTGTTTTCTAATGCTACACTTTTTAATTCTGTTGATGTTGTTTCCATAGTATTATTCTAAAATTGAATAGTAAATATTGAATATTATAGTAGAGTTTGAAAAGACTTACCTATTTACAAATGTAAGATTTTATCGTTTCAAAAATTCATAAAAATTGCCTTTAATAGCAAAAAGCCATGCTTTTTTATATCTTTGAAGATAATAAATATGAGGGCAATCGACTTACTATTTCAGCGCAATATGCCTCGATGGATAATTTTTTTCATCGATATGGGCATTTGCCTGTTTTCATTGATATTAGCTTATCTGGTAAGATTTAATTTCTCTATTCCTAAAGTAGAAATTGATGCTTTTCCTCTAGTTTTCGGTATGGTTTTAGGTTCAAGAGCAATAAGCTTTTACATTTCCAAAACTTATCAAGGCATTGTAAAATATACCAGTTCAAAAGATGCACAACGGATTTTTATCGTACTCACTATTGGTAGTCTTGTATTTGTAGGAATAAATTGCGTTTTCTACTACTTCATCAATCACACATTTCCAATTCCATTCTCAATTATAATAATTGAGTATATGGCTACAGCTTTTTTAATGATCAGTTTGAGAGTTATGTTCAAAGCATTATACCTTGAACTTACCAATCCTAATAAAGAAAAACGAAGTGTGATTATTTTTGGAGCTGGTGAATCAGGGATTATTACAAAACGTACTTTGGACAGAGATGCAGGAACTAAATACAAAGTATTAGGATTTATTGATGATGACATAAAAAAGCAAGGAAAAAAATTAGAAGGCTCTACAATTTACAATATTGATAAATTAGATAATTTACTTTTAGAAAATGATGTTTCAAATTTAATTATCTCTGTACAAAATTTATCTCCGACTAAAAAGCAGCAGATTGTCGACATCTGCTTAAATCACGATACGAAAGTATTAAACGTTCCACCTGTTAGTAATTGGATCAATGGAGAATTGAGTTTCCGTCAAATCAAAAAAGTTCAGATAGAAGAATTACTTGAACGAGAGCCAATAAAGCTTGATAAAGAAAATATTCAAAAACAATTATCAGGAAAAACTATATTAGTAAGTGGTGCAGCCGGAAGTATTGGTAGCGAAATTGTAAGGCAAGTAATACGTTTCGGACCCAAAAAAATTATTTTACTGGATCAAGCTGAATCACCTCTTTATGATATGGAGATGGAATTGTTTGATAAATACAAGCAACAATCGTATGAAATTGTAATGGGTGACATTCGTAATAAAGAACGAATGGAAAATGTTTTTAAAACATTTCAACCTGAAATAGTTTTTCATTCTGCTGCTTACAAACATGTTCCGATGATGGAAAATAATCCATCTGAATCAATTTCTACAAATGTTTTAGGGACAAAAAATTTAGCCGATTTATCTGTAATCTACAAAGCAGAAAAATTTGTCATGATTTCAACTGATAAAGCAGTTAATCCTAGCAATGTTATGGGAGCAAGTAAACGCATTGCAGAAATTTATGCGCAATCACTCAGCAAAAACTCTACAACAAAATTTATTACAACCCGCTTCGGAAATGTACTTGGCTCCAGTGGTTCTGTAATTCCTCGTTTCCGTCAACAAATAGAAAATGGCGGTCCGGTTACAATTACCGACCCCAATATCACTCGCTTTTTTATGACCATTCCAGAAGCTTGCCAATTAGTATTGGAAGCTGGCGCTATGGGTACTGGCGGAGAAATATTTATTTTCGACATGGGAGATTCAGTTAAGATCGTTGACCTAGCAAAAAAGATGATCAAACTTTCTGGATTGGCATTAGACAAGGATATTCGGATTGAATTTACAGGATTACGTCCCGGAGAAAAATTATATGAAGAGTTACTTGCAGATAAAGAAAATACAATTCCAACACATCACAAACAAATTTTAATTGCTAAAGTGAAGGAGTATGATTTTGCAACAATTTCAACTTCAATCGCAGACTTAATTGATCTTTTTGGAAAACAAAACAATCAATCCATTGTAAAAAAGATGAAAGAATTGGTTCCTGAATTTAAGAGTAACAATTCTATTTATGAAAAATTAGATTGATTATGAATCCATTCAAACATAAAACTCCAATACAAATTCGTTTTAAAGACATTGACAAACTTGGCCATGTAAACAATGCCAACCACATTACCTATTTTGAATTAGCACGAGTAGATTATTTTGAAGCACTCGCAACTGAGAATATTAAAATAGATTGGATAAACGAAGGAGTAATTCTGGCAAAAATTGAAATGGAGTACAAAATGCCCATTTTGTTGGAGGATAAAATTTTTGTTTACACCTGGGTTTCTAAAATGGGAACAAAAAGTTTCGACATGAGTTGTTCCATTGTGAAAATTGAAAATGGTGTGGAAGTAGAATTAGCAAAAGGCTTAGCGATTATTGTTTGTTTCAACTACAAAACAAATCAAACGATTTTGGTTCCTGAAAAATGGAAAGAGGTTATGGTTGGGTGATTTTTACCGCTGAGTATTAGGAGGTTTCGCTGAGGACCGCTGAGGATTTTCTTATGAATTTATTTCTCCGCGGCTCTCCCTTTTTCTCAACTTTTTCTCTGCGGTTTCTTTTTTTACCCGTGAATTGTAGTTTCTTTTCCATAGTTCGCAATAATAGATGCTTCAAATTCAATCCATTCTTTCCAACGTTTATCAACATCTATTCCTTCCCCGTACTGACGGGCAAAACCAATAAAAGTGGTATAATGTCCTGCTTCAGAAATCATCAGTTCACGGTAAAACTTTGCTAATTCTTCATCTTTAATATTTTCAGAAAGAACTCTGAAACGTTCACAACTTCTTGCTTCTATCATTGCTGAAAAAAGTAAACGGTCAACCAAGGATTGAATTCTGCTTCCACCTTTATTCATGAATTTATACAATTCATTTACATAATGGTCTTTACGTTCCAACCCTAATTTTTTTCCTCTTGCTTTAATTAAATTATGAACTTGCTCAAAATGATCAAGCTCTTCTTTTGCAAGGGCAATAAGAGCAGTAACTAGTTCTGTATAATTGGGATTATTCACAACCATTGAAAGTGCATTTGTTGCAGCTTTCTGTTCACACCACGCATGGTCTGTCAATATTTCTTCAATATTACTTTCAACAATATTTACCCATCGTGGGTCAGTCGACAATTTTAATCCTAACATTTTAATCGATAAATTTTTTCATTAATGGTCCGCTTATCATACTCGTCAACAATGCCATTACTACCAATGCGACAAACATTTTTTCATCAATCAATCCAGCGCTTAATGCTAAAGTTCCTAAAATTATTTCCATAGCACCACGGGCATTTAATCCAAATCCAACTGCAAGAGATTCTCTTCTTGTTAATCCACCCATGTATGCCCCCAATGAAGCACCAACCACTTTACAAATACAAGCAAGAAAAACAACTAAGGTTACTAATTGAATATCAAAGTTTGCAATAAAGTTTACTTTCAATCCAATAGAAACAAAAAATAAGGGAGCAAAAACGTTTGTTACAAACTGATGAATAATTTCCCGTTCACGTTCTTGTAAATGAACACTATCTCCTAAAGCAATACCGATAATGAATGCTCCGAGAATAGCATGTAATCCAATGTATTCAGTGAAAGCTGCTCCTAAAAAACAAAATCCTAAAGAAATTGAAAGTACTCCGCCAGGCCATGAAAGATTTTTTTGTATCCAAGGCAATACATGGTTAATCATCCATCTTCCAACAATCAACATAAACAATCCAAAACTGATAATCATTCCAATGGTGAACCAAATATTGGTGATATCACCTTCTTGCCCCATCATACTTAATACAAAAGAGAAAATCAACCATCCGGTTAAGTCATCAAAAATAGCAGCAGCAATAATCACCATCCCGATTTTTGTTTTGAATAGATTTAAATCCATCAAAATACGTGTAATAACCGGCAATGCAGAAACGGCCATTGCTATACCAAAAAATAATGCATACACTAATTTTCTTTCAGGAGTATAATGGAAAAAGTTAGGGAAATACCAAACAGCTGCAAATCCTAGTATGAAAGGAATTATCATACTTGTAAAACTTGTATAAATTGCTGCTTTTCCTTGTTTTAAAATAATTTGCAATTGCACTTCCATACCGGCAACAAACAATAACATAATTACTGCAAGATTAGTAATACCATCCATTGCAATTTTAGCAGCACCAACTTTAGGAAAAACATAACTGAAAGTATCTGGTGAAAGTGTTCCAAAAATAGTAGGACCTAGAATAATACCAAGTACTATTTCTCCCATCACTATCGGCATTTTTATTTTCTTACCCAATTCAGCAAAAATACGGGCAAGAATAAGCACTCCGCCAATGCTGAAGAGCAAAACAACCAAATCGTTATGTCCTAATTTCAACATATATTAAACTCGGGAATGAACGATTAAAAGGTTACAAGGCAAATCTGCCAAAATGTATTCAATATCATGGGCAAAAATTCTGTCTAATAAATTAAGCTGAGTATCCGGAGAATTAATAACCAGCAAATCTGCTTTTTTATCTCTTGCAAATTTGCTAATCGCATAACCGGGCTTACCTTTCACTATCTTATCCGTCACCTTCACATCACCCACATCACATTTATCAATAACTGATTGCAAAGTTTCTTCCACTTCTTCGGTTAAATTTTTCTTAATAATTTTTGCTTCAGGCGCAGTGCTATCCATTGCTATTGCCGGAACATCCATTTCTGTTACAACAACAACATCCTTAACTTTCAAATTTTTCGCTAAATAAAGAGAAGTATTTAATGTGTGAATCGTTTTGGGGTTTTCAACACCATTCACCACAATTTTTTTAAACTTAACAGGCTCATCTGTCGGATTGGTTAATAATAAAACCGAGCATTTAGCTTTTCTACTGATATTTCTGGCAATAGAACCAATATAAAATTTGAGAAGATTTTCTTTTTCCAAAGCACCAATAACAAGCAAATCAACAATATTCAGCTTACATAATTTCAGTATAGTATCAACAGGATCACCTTCCATCCAAATAACACGCGAATGATTAGGATTTACACCAACTGCAGCCATCATTTCATCCAACTCTTGCTCTTTTTCAGCAGTTTTTTCGCCAATGTGCAATAGTAAAAGAGATGCTCCTAAAATATCAGACAAACGCTTTGCTTCAGCTAAAACAGGCTGGCAGCGAGGCGAAAAAGAAACAGCAACTGCTATCGTTTCAAAAGGATAAGATGGACGCTTTTTTAATTTACTTAAATCCATTTTATATGTTATTAATTTCAAGCAAAGATAACAATATCAGCAATCATAAGAACATTTAACATTTTAAATTTATTATAAATCTTATTTGAATACTTTTACGTACTTTACATAAATAAATTGAACTTAAACTACACATGTATATATTCCTATTTTTTATTGCGCATTGGTTTCTATCACTATTCTGTCAGACATTTTTTTTGCACCGTTATGCCTCCCATAAAATGTTTGCCATGGATAAATTTTGGGAACGCTTTTTCTACACATTTACATTCATTACACAAGGAGCTTCGTTCCTGAACCCGAGAGCATACGCCATCCTTCATCGGATGCATCACGCCTACAGCGACACCGAAAAAGACCCGCATTCACCTCACTTTTTTAAAGATGTTTGGCACATGACTATGCAAACAAAAGAGATTTATCTGAATTATGCTAAATATGGAAAACAGCCAGAAAAGCCATTCCGAGGAGAATACCCGGAATGGAAATTGATTGATTGGCTAAGTGATTTGTGGACTGTTCGCCTGCTTTTCGTTGCTGCTTACATTTTATTTTATGTTCAATTTGCTACTTCATGGTGGATGTTTTTATTATTACCCATCCACTTTTTAATGGGCCCAATTCATGGCGCTATTGTAAATTGGTGTGGACACAAATACGGATATTCAAATTATGATAATGAAGACCATAGTAAAAATACTTTGCCAATCGACTTTCTAATGATGGGCGAATTTTTTCAGAACAATCATCATAAAAGTCCGAACAACATCAACTTCGCTAAAAAATGGTATGAATTTGATCCTACTTTCCCAATTATTATTGCTTTGAATTGGGCCAGAATCATTAAAATCCGAAAACTATGAACCCATTTATCCAACTTCCTCTCATTTCATTTGCAGCCGTTTCCATCTTAATGATCTTAATCTGGATTTGGGCCTATCGAATTAAAAATGCCGGCATAGTGGATATATTTTGGGCATTTAATTTTTTAATCATAGCCATAGTAATTTGGCTTTTAGCTGATGGCAATGAAATGCGTAAAAATATTTTATGTGCATTGGCAGGGTTGTGGAGCATCCGTTTAGGGATTTATCTATTAATACGTGTAGGCTCACATTTGGATGAAGAAGAAGGCCGGTATAAACAGTTACGAGAAGAATGGGCTCCAAATGCTAATTTAAAGTTTTTTGTGTTTTTTCAGATGCAAGCTTTGTCAAACGTTTTTTTAGCCATTCCTTTTTTTATTATTGCCGTAAATCCTTCTTCTGAAATTTCAATTGTTGAATATATCGGTGCGGCAATGTGGCTATTCTCTATTATTGGCGAAGGCTTATCAGATTGGCAATTAAAGCAATTCAAAAAAAATCCGGCAAATAAAGGAAAAGTTTGTGAAGCAGGTTTTTGGAATTACTCCCGCCACCCGAATTACTTTTTCCAACTTATGATATGGATATCTGTTCTCATTTTTGCTTTGCCTAGTGCTTACGGTTGGATTTCAGTTGTATGTCCTTTGGTAATTGGATTACTCATTTTTAAAGTTACTGGTATTCCAATGACAGAAGAACAATCCATCCGTTCGAAAGGTGATTTGTATAAAGAATACCAACGAACGACAAGCGTGTTTATTCCATTACCAAAAAAAAGAAATGGATGATGTATAATGGAAAATGTATAATGTATTCTTCCCATTTATTACGTTTTCTTTTAAACCTCTTCCATTTACCATTATACATCATACATTAAATTTATGTGGTACGATTCTTTAGTCGAAAAAAATAAAGTTCCTGACTTTCTCATTCGGATTGGAATTCAAAAATTATTGAAACAACGTTTACTTATCGAAAAAAAAGAAACCATTGAATTGCAACAGGCACATTTAATGAAATTGATAGCAGAATTAAAAAGCTCACCAATTGCAATAAATACGGCCGAAGCCAACGAACAACATTACGAAGTCCCTACAAAATTTTATCAATACTGTTTAGGGAAGAATTTAAAGTACAGCAGTGGTTATTGGAAAGATGGAGTGACAGACATTAATATTTCCGAAGACGACATGCTGGAAATTACCTGCAATCGTGCTGAGCTAAAAAACGGACAAGATGTTTTGGAATTGGGATGCGGCTGGGGTTCTCTTTCGCTTTACATGGCCAAAAAATATCCTGAAAGTAATTTCACTGTTGTTTCCAATTCAAGAACTCAAAAATTACACATTGATGAACAAGCCAAACAAAGAGGTATTACCAACCTTACTGTAATTACTGTTAACATAAATGATTTTAGCATTGATAAAACATTCGACCGCGTTGTATCTGTTGAAATGTTTGAACATATGCGAAATTATCAAAAGCTAATGCACAAAGTGGCGACTTGCTTAAAACCAGATGGTAAATTGTTCGTACACATTTTTACGCATAAAAATTTCGCCTACAAATTTGAAGTAGTAGATGAAACCGATTGGATGAGTAAGTATTTTTTCACAGGTGGAATTATGCCGAGCGATGATCTGCTTCTCTATTTCAACGAACACCTTTCCATTCAACAACATTGGCATGTAAGCGGAATTCATTACAGCAAAACATCAGAAGCGTGGTTACAAAATATGGACAAACACAAAACTGAAATTATGCCCTTGTTTGAAGAAACGTATGGAAAAGACCAAGCACTAAAATGGTGGGTGTACTGGAGAATTTTTTATATGGCTTGTGCAGAATTATGGGGATACAACAATGGTGAAGAATGGATTGTGAGTCATTATTTATTTACTAAAAAATAGTTTTATGATAAGATTAATATTCTCTGTCGTATTATTTTTATTGTCGTTACTGGTTATTTTTAAAGCACCAACAAATTTTTTATGGAGGGCTACAGTCGGACTGACTGAGTTTCCTCACTTTCTGATTATTACTTCACTTATTCTGGCTGCTACTTGCTACTGGTATAATTCATATAGAACTTATATTCTAACCTTATCCCTTATCTCTTTTATAATTTTCAGTTCAACTATTATGAGGGCATATAACCGTGCTACTTCTATTGAAGGTTCATTAATAACTACTTTTGGCAACAAAAATTATAACAAATTAAAAAAGCCATTACAAAATGCTTTTTCTTTTTTTACACTTTTTACAGGATTAGATAACAATGAAGTTGAGTACAAAAGCATTCCATTTAAAAAAACAGAGAAACTACAATTATCATTCGATTTTTATTCATCCAACATAAATGATATTTCGCCTTGCATAATAATTATTCATGGTGGCTCCTGGAGAGAAGGAGATAGTCAACAATTACCAAAACTGAACAGTTATCTGGCTAACAGAGGATATAATGTTGCATCTATCAATTACAGAAAAGCACCTGAGTATACCAATCCCGCTCCGATTGAAGATACAAAAGATGCCATCGACTATATAGTTAAAAACTGCCAAGAACTAAAAGTAGATACAAGTAATTTTGTTTTAATTGGTCGTTCAGCAGGTGGACAAATTGCATTGCTTTCAGCTTATACTCTTCACAATAAAAATATAAAAGGAGTAGTTTCTATTTATGCTCCGGCAGATATGTATTGGGGAGCACAACATCCGGGAAATAAATGGGTATTGGATACAGATAAAGTTCTCGGGGATTTTGTTGGTGGAAGTGTAAAAGATGTTCCTGAAAAATACAAGCTGAGCTCGCCTTGTGAATTTGTCGACTCTACTTCTGCTCCAACATTAATAATTCATGGACAACACGATTGTATGGTGAGTTTTATTCATAGTGAACATCTACAAAAAAAGTTGGATGAAAATAAAGTGAAAAATTATTTTTTAGACTTACCTTGGGCAACACATGGCTGTGACTTTAATATTTGCGGTCCAAGCGGACAAACAACCACTTTCTCAATCGAACGTTTTGTAAATTCAGTTGTAAATCAATAATGGAAAAACTAGCCATCATAGGAACCGGAATTGCGGGAATGGGATGCGGGCACCATCTTCATAAAAAATACGATTTAACAATTTTTGAGCAAGACAATTACATTGGTGGACACACAAATACGATTTCTGTTGATGAAGAAGGGCAACCTGTTTACATGGATACAGGATTTATGGTTTTTAATTTTGAAACCTATCCTAATCTCTGCAGTTTATTTAAAGAAATAAATGCTCTGATAAAAAAAACGGATATGTCGTTTAGTGTGCAACACACTCAAACAGGTTTGGAATATTGTGGCTCGGGATTGCATGGTTTGTTTGCACAGCGAAAAAATATTTTCAACATTTCTTACATTAAAATGCTCATTCAAATAACACGATTCAACAAAGAAAGCATTGAAGTATTGGATAATCCATTGTATGAAAATTATTCTCTTGGAAAATACATCAAAGAAAAAAAGTACGGAGAAGACATGCTGTGGAAATATCTTATTCCGATGAGTTCCGCTGTATGGTCAACTCCAATGGAAGAAATGCTGGACTTTCCTATTGTAACTTTAGTCCGTTTTTTTAAGAATCATGGATTTTTAGGATTGAATACACAACACCAATGGTATACTTTGGAAAATGGCAGTCAGTCATACCGTAAATTATTAATTGCTCCTTTTAAAGATAAAATTCAGATTAGTAACGGAGCTGTAAAAGTAAAAACAGAAGCAGGAAAGGCGATTGTTACAACACAAGATGGCAAAACACATTCGTTCGACAAAGTTATATTTGCTTGTCATGCCGACCAAGCATTAAAACTTTTAGAAAATCCAACAACTGACGAACAAAGATTACTCTCTCTCTTCAAATATCAAAAAAACATCGCTACAGTTCATACAGATGAATCCATTATGCCGAAAACTAAACTAACATGGAGTAGTTGGAATTATAGAATTGAAACCAGAAATGGCGTTCAAGTTCCTTCCACTATATATTGGATGAATAGTCTTCAAGGTGTTTCCAAAAAGAAAAATTACTTTGTCTCGATAAATGCGATTCCAGGTTCTGTTGATAAAAAGAAAATTATTCAGGAAATAGATTACGAACATCCTTTGTTTGATTTATCAACAATGAAAGCACAAGATGAATTGTATAAATTAAACATAGACGGACCTTTGTATTTCTGCGGAAGTTACTTTAAATATGGCTTTCACGAAGACGCTTATGCTTCAGCAGTTAACCTTTGTAAAAATTTATAAATGAATTCTTGTTTATATAAAGCAAATGTGATGCATCATCGTTTGTCACCGAAGAAACATCGGTTCAACTACAATGTATTTATGTTTTATATTGATTTAGATGAAACAGAAATGCTTTCGGAAAAATTCTGGTTGTTCAGTAAAAACAAATTCAATTTTTTCAGTTTAAGAGACAATGAGCACTTACAATTACCAATTGACAATCCGGATAAAACAAAAAGTATTCGAGAGCAAATTACTATCTACTTATCTCAAAATGGCGTAAATATTGGCAAAGGACGGATCATGCTATTGACCAATTTAAATGTATTGGGTTATAATTTCAACCCGGTTTCTTTTTATTATTGTTATGATGAAAACGACTCACCGCTTTGTGCTGTTGCGGAAATCGGAAACACATTCGGAGAAATGAAACCATTTTTGTTGAACAAAGAAAATTTATCAGAAAACAAATACCATTTGAATACAACTAAATACTTTTATGTTTCACCTTTTATTGATCATGACACCAATTTTGATTTTAATTTGATAATTCCGGATGAAAAATTAAACATCCGTATTGATGATTACAAAAACGGAGAACGATTTTTCATCAGTACATTAACAGGAATAAAAAAACCGATAAACAATTTGAACTTGCTATGGTATAGCATCCGCTTCCCATTTCTTACTTTAAGAATTATTACATTAATTCATTGGAATGCAGTAAAACTTTGGTTAAAGAAAATACCTTACCATAAAAAATCAGCAAACCAAGACTTGCAAAAAGACGTATATCGAAGGAAGAGTTAATTTTTTTGTACATTTAATACACAAACCGATACCCAAAATGTCAACCGCATTAGTAAAAACAGCAAAACGTGGTTTTTATGAAAAAGTAATTTTGAGTCTGTTTTCCAAAATGGAAATGGGCACACTTATCATTACTATGCCTGATGGCGAAATAATAAAACTGGGAAATGGCGAAGGAAATGTATCTGCTAACATTGAAATAAAGGATAACGATTATTTCAGACGATGCGTTTTGTATGGTGATATTGGTTTTGGTGAAGCTTATATGGATGGTTGCTGGGATACAGACAATATCACAAACGTTATAAAATGGTTTATTATTAATATTGAAAATGCTCCAACAGTATCCGGAAGCAATGTTCAGAATCTTACTTTAAACATCCTCAGAATTTTCAATAAAATTTATCATTTCAAACGATCTAACAGTGTTAGTGGTTCCCGCAAAAATATTTCTGAGCATTATGATTTGAATAATGATTTTTTTGCATTGTTCCTTGATCCAACCATGACATACTCTTCAGCTTATTTCAAAGAAGAAGGAATAAGTTTACAACAAGCTCAAATTGAAAAATACGATCGTCTCTGCAAACAACTAAACATTCAACCATCAGATCATGTTTTGGAAATTGGTTCAGGCTGGGGTGGAAATGCTATTCACATTGCTAAAACTTATGGTTGCGAAGTCACAACCGCAACAATTTCAGAAGAACAATTCAAATTAGCCAATTACCGAGTAGCAAAAGAGAATCTTTCCGATAAAATTACAGTTGTATTAAAAGATTACCGTTTATTAGAAGGAGAGTTTGATAAAATCGTTTCCATAGAAATGCTGGAAGCGGTCGGACATAAATTTTTGGATGTATACTTCAGAAAGTGCAACGAACTTCTGAAAAAAGATGGAATTCTTGCCTTGCAAGTGATTACTTGTCCTGATTCACGTTACGATAGTTTGCGCAACGGTGTTGATTGGATACAGAAACATATTTTTCCTGGCTCTTTACTTCCTTCTGTTTCTGCTATCAATACAGCCATAAACAATACGGGTAATTTAACGATGGTGGATTTAAAAGATATGGGTTTGCATTATGCAAAAACACTTTCCATTTGGCGAGAGCAATTCAATAAAAATTTATCAGAAGTAAAAAAATTAGGCTTTGACGAACGCTTTATCCGTAAGTGGAATTATTATTTATGTTATTGTGAAGCTGCTTTTGCAATGCGGAATATTAATGTGATGCAAATGGTTTATTCACGTCCAAATAATATAAACCGGTAGCCTGACCTATTTTTTCAATTCTTTAAATCGTGTAAAAATTATTGCTGCTAACAGACACAATACAAATCCTAGCATTCCAGACAATCTTATTCCAAAATCATTTCCCTCATCTTTACCGTAAAGTAAAAATATTGAAAACAATGCCATTCCAACCGTTTGGGCAATCTTTACAAAAAAGTATCGCACAGCAAAGTAAATACCTTCTTTGTTAGTATTGGTATCAAGCGTATCTTTTTCAATAATTTCTGCAAGAATTGCATTGGGCAAAATATTTAAAGATGCCAAGGGAATAGCCGCTAATACAATCAGTGAATAAATTTGCAACTCCGAATCTATTTTCACTTTTCCTAAAAAATAAATTCCTAAAAAAACTACTGAAAGCAAACCAAAAGAAATTATTACAATTATTTTTTTTCCAATCTTTTGAGGAAGATAATTCAATGCCGGATAAAAAATAAAAGAAACCAATACCATTGTCATCATCAATGTATTACCCAGCGACTCATCTAAGCCCAATAAAACCGTGAGGTAGTAGAGCAATCCGGAAGTAATAATAGTGATAGAAATGAAATAAGAAAAATCAGCTACGATAAATAATAAAAAGTTTTTGTTCGCAAGCGTTTGCTTCAATGCACTTTTCATCGGTACTGCAATAGGTTTATTTACGCCATATTCTTTCTCATCAATTGCAAAAACTGTTATCGCCATAAATACTGCACCTAACAAACACATAATTAAAACTGCACATTGTAATGCTACAACTTTTGATTCAACACCAAATGAATTTTGAAATAAACCCGCAAGATTAAAAGTATTGGAAGCGATAGCAATTCCAAAAACATATCCAACCGATTGCCAGGTTGCCAATCGGACTTTATCTTCTGATGTTGGTGCTAATTCAGGCAAGAGTGCATAATACGGAATAACAAAAGTGGTTGATGCTACATAAAAACCAACAAGTACAATTACCAGCCAAACAATATTCATGGTGCTTACTTCTTGTTTTAACGGAAAGAATACCAAAAAGCAAAAAATCATTGAAGGGAGAATTGCTTTTTTCATTAGCGGAACTCTTCTTCCTTTTGGGTTTTTACTAGTATCGCTATATTGAGCAATAAATGGGTCATAAATAGCATCAATAAACCTACCCGTAGAAGTTACAATAGCAATCACATTAAACACACCCAAAACGGCCACTTGAGTAATAAAATTAGGCAAACCACTTTCAGAAGGTGGCTGATAGAAATAAATGAGGATGACACTTATTAAGTTAAACATCACACTCCAGCCCATCATTCCAAAGGAATATGCCAGTTGCTTACCAAAAGGAAGTGATTTATGACTCATTTTAGTGCAATATCGGAAATTAAAAAGATTAAAAATAATCTTATGGAAACTTTGAAATCAAAAAATGTTTCCATAGTTTTGTACCCGAAAATTAGCATATGAACACAACAATTATTGTTAATTTTAGAGGAAATTATAGCGCCTATCGCTATACCATCATTTTAGTCTTTGATTCTTTTATGAAACAGTCACTTCTTTTCAAAACACTTTTCGCATTTCTACTTTTCATTGTTTTTGATTTGCAAACCAATGCACAGGACAAACAAAAATATACCATTAGTGGTTATGTAAAAGATGCTTCCAATGGAGAATACAGTATTGGAGCAAACGTTTACATTAAAGAACTTTTAAAAGGTGGTAACACTAATCAGTATGGATTTTTTTCCATCACTGTTGAAAAAGGAAACTATACACTTGTTAGTTCTTATGTAGGTTACGGAGATTTTGTAAAACAAATTGTGCTCGATCGGGACATAAGTATAAATATCGAACTCAAACCAACTTCTATCAATGTAAAAGAAGTCGAAATCAGTTCTGAGAAAATCGACAAAAATGTTACCAGTACAAGTGTTGGTGCAATCAAATTGGATATGGAAGAAATTAAAAAACTTCCTGCTTTTTTAGGTGAAGTAGATATTTTAAAAACCATTCAATTATTACCGGGAGTAAAATCAAGTGGAGATGGAAATTCAGGATTTTATGTCAGAGGTGGCGGTCCGGATCAAAATTTAATTTTATTAGATGAAGCTGTTGTTTATAATGCTTCCCACCTACTCGGCTTCTTCTCTGTTTTTAATGGCGATGCTGTAAAAAGCATCAATCTCGTGAAAGGTGGAATGCCTGCACAATATGGCGGTCGTTTAGCATCTGTATTAGATATTTCCATGAAAGAAGGAAACAACAAAACCTACCACGCTTCCGGAGGAATCGGATTAATTTCATCACGATTAACAGTTGAAGGTCCTATAAAAAAAGATACAGGCTCATTTATTGTTTCCGCAAGAAGAACTTATTTGGATGTGTTAGCTCGTCCGTTTGCTAAACCAGATTCTCCATTAAAAAATTCAGGTGTATATTTTTACGACATGAATGCAAAGGTAAATTATCGTTTATCGGATAAAGACAGAATTTTTGCTAGCGGTTATTTCGGAAGAGACATCATGAAATTTGAAGACAAAGATGCAGGCTTTAAAATGGGTGTTGCTTGGGGAAACTCTACCGGTGTTGTACGATGGAATCACTTGTTCAGCAATAAACTTTTCATGAACGTTTCTGCTATCGTTAGCGATTATCAATTTTCATTTACTGCTGAACAAACAGGATTTGAATTAAAATTATTTTCCGGAATAAACGACTTAAATGGTAAAGTAGATTTTGGTTACTTCCCTACTATTCGTCACGAAGTTAAATTCGGTGCGAATTATATTTTCCACACATTTACTCCAATGAGCGCAACTGCAAAACAAGGCGAAACGGAATTTGATTTAGGAGGAGTAAAAAAATTACGTGCGCATGATATGGCCGCTTACGTTTCTGACGATTTTGATGTAACCGATAATTTCAAAATTCATTTGGGCTTACGTTATTCTTATTTTATGCAGATTGGTCCGTTCGACAGATATGTAAAAGATCCGGTTACGGGACAAATTGCTTCAACAATTCACACAGATAAAAATAAAAAAGTAGCCGATCATGGTGGCTTTGAGCCCCGCTTCAATGCTCGTTATTCGCTCAATACAAAATCATCATTAAAAGCATCTTATACCTATAATTTACAATACATACACCTTGCTTCTTTATCGGCTGTTACTTTACCTATTGATACTTGGGTTCCATCTTCAGAAGTAGTAAATCCTCAAAAAGGTTCGCAATATTCATTGGGTTATTTCAGAAATTTTAAAGACAATACTTACGAAACTTCCGTAGAACTTTATTATAAAGATTTAAAAAATCAAATTGAATATGCCGATGGTTCGCTGCCTGGCGGAACAGTTGGTGATAATGCCGACAACCAATTTGTGTTTGGAAAAGGCGAAGCATACGGAGTTGAATTGTTTGTTAAAAAAAGAACAGGGAAATTTAATGGCTGGGTTGGATATACTTTATCATACACCAAAAGAACTTTCCCTGATTTAAACCGTGGAAAAGAATTTTATGCAAAGTATGACAGACGACACGATGCTTCAGTAGTTTTGAGTTACGACTTAAATAAAAAATGGACCTTCGCAACCATCTTTGTTTATGGAACAGGAAATGCCATCACCATTCCAACATCTTATTATGTAATTGACGGGAACATTACTTATGACTATAGCGACAGAAATGCTTTCCGTATGCCGGCTTATCATCGTTTAGATATTTCAGCAACTTTTACACCTGACAGATCAAAACACATTGAGCGAAGAAAAAAACGCATCATTAGAAAATTTGGATTGGCTGAAAATGTAAAACCGGAAGATGTAAAAATTCCAAGAAAAATGTTTAAGAATTATGAGTCGAGCTGGAACTTTAGTGTTTTTAATGTTTACAACAGACACAATCCATACATTATTTATTTTGCAAACGAAGGCAGTGCCACTGAAGGTAACTTAAGCATCAAAGCAAAACAAGTTTATTTATTTCCGGTAATTCCATCGGTAACCTGGAACTTTAAATTTTAAGAATTTCAAATTCATCAGAAATGAACAAATATATTTTTATCATCGCAATTGCTTCACTTTTTTCTGCCTGCACAGAAGAAATCAATGTGAAATTACCTAACTCCGACAAAAAACTAGTGATTGAAGGAGTTATTGAAAATGGAAAATTTGCAGAAGTAATTCTAACTAGAACTATTCCATTGTTTTCTTCACAAGGAGGGACAACAGTAGAAGAATTTTATGTGATTGATGCCGCAGTTTACGTTTCAAACGGAGGCGTTACAGATACTTTAACTATTGGAATTGATAGTGCTTCAGCACTTGGAGTAGTTTATAAAGGTAGTTCTATTATTGGAGTTCCCGGACAAACATATACTTTAAAAGTAGTGGCTTCTGATGGCAATATTTATAATGCAACTACATCCATTCCAAATCCTGTTCCTTTGGATTCGGTTTGGTGGAAAGCTGCACCTCCTGAAGATACTTTAGGATATGCCAATGCCCATTTAACTGACCCTGTTGGATTAGGAAACAATTACAGATGGTATGCAAAACGACCAAAAGACAGACGATTTATTGCTGCCTGGGGTGCAACTTTTGACGATAAATTAATAGATGGAAAAAGTTTTGATTTTGCTTACACAAAAGGATACGATCCTACTGATACTGAAAATTCAGAAGAAAACGATTCAGATACAGAGCGATATTATTATCGGAAAACAGATACCATTTATATAAAATTCTGCACAATGGACCGGGCCAGTAAAGAGTTTTATACCACTTTTGAAGCCGCACTTTCAAGTAATGGAAACCCTTTTGCTTCCCCAACTACAATTATGGGGAATATTGATAATGATGGTTTAGGAGTATGGGCAGGAATGGCTGCTAGCTATGATACAATTTTGCCAACACCATAGTTATCAATTACTAATGTTTCGATAAAATTGTTGCTTTTGTGAATAAAATATGCAAAAGCACATCAATACAAATGTTATTTTCGTGAAGCTTTTTTAGAAGATTAAAATTTATGACAGAAAAAACTGAACACGTAAAATGCCTGATTATAGGAAGTGGTCCTGCAGGATATACTGCAGCAATTTATGCTGCACGTGCTGATTTAAAACCCGTATTATATACTGGAATGGTACCAGGCGGGCAATTAACCGAAACTACCGAAGTAGATAATTTCCCAGGATATCCGAAAGGAATTACAGGACCCGAATTAATGGAAGATTTAAAAGCTCAAGCCGAACGATTTGGTACACAAGTGCGTTTTGGAATGGCTACAAAAGTAGATTTAAAATCAAGCCCTAAAAAAATATGGATTGATGAAACTATTGAAATGACTGCAGATACTCTAATTATTTCTACAGGTGCATCAGCAAAATGGCTTGGTCTTGAAAATGAAACACGTTTGAGATTGAATGCCGGTGGAGTTTCTGCCTGTGCAGTTTGTGACGGTTTCTTTTATCGAGGGCAAGATGTCGCAATTGTTGGAGCTGGAGATACTGCTGCCGAAGAAGCTACTTACTTATCAAAATTGTGTAAAAAAGTATACATGATTGTTCGAAGAAGTGAAATGCGTGCAAGCAAAGCCATGCAACACCGCGTTACAAATACTCCTAACATTGAAGTAATATGGGATAGTGAAACTCATGATATTGTAGGACAACAAGC
>SXGT01522529.1_pt1 | contig 47732 bp, 37 predicted proteins | sample 3176221 | NCBI WGS metagenome assembly SXGT01 (sample SAMN11356862, study PRJNA531348) | freshwater metagenome | isolation source: freshwater sample F1-120 | place: China: Fuxian Lake, Yuxi | collected 2017-12-25 | reverse complement strand
TCCAATGGGACCGCCACGCCGATTCCGCGCACGCTGCACCTGTCGCTCCTCGGTATTCGGGATATCAGCAATCTGGAGACGGCGCCGCAAGGCCGACTGGCCATCGAGACACGCATCGTCCGCTTCGATCCGCAGCTTATCCGCCACGCCATCATGCGCGAACTCAATCGCGAAGGGCAGATCTACTTCGTTCACAATCGCGTTCACAACATTCACGAAGTCGCCGGGACTCTGCAAAAGATCGTGCCGGAAGCCCGCATCGTCATCGGGCATGGCCAGATGCACGAGCACGAACTGGAAGAAGCGATGGTGAAGTTTGTGCAGAAAGAGGCCGACATTCTGGTGGCGACGACCATCATCGAAAGCGGACTCGATATCCCGAACGCGAACACGATGTTCATCAATCAAGCAGAGAACTACGGCCTGGCCGACATGCATCAACTGCGCGGCCGAGTCGGGCGTTACAAGCACCGCGCGTACGCATATCTGTTGCTGGACCCGAATCGAGACATCACGCCGAATGCGTCGAAACGTTTGAAGGCCATCGAGGAATTCAGCGAACTCGGCGCCGGCTTCAAGATTGCGATGCGCGATCTTGAAATCCGCGGCGCCGGCAACATTCTCGGCACGCAGCAGAGCGGACACATCGCGGCCGTCGGGTATGAACTCTATTGCAGTCTTCTCGAAAACGCGGTCCGCAGCCTCAAGAACATGCCCGTCAAGACGCACATGGAGGCGACCGTCGATCTTCCGTGGTATGCGGTGCTGCCACGCGATTACGTGCCGGGGCAGAAGTTGAAGATCGAGGTGTACCGGCGTCTCTCGCGCATCCGGAAATTCGATCGTCTCGCCGACTTTCGGCAAGAGTTGCGCGACCGCTATGGCCCGATCCCCGGACCGGTCGAGTGGCTGCTGCGCCTTGCCGAATTGCGGATTCTGGCGAGTCATTGGCAAATTGCCGAGATGCACCTCGAAGGCAAATGGCAACACCCCGAAGGGAGTGTGGAGCCCCAGCCGATCACGGCCGTCGGGCCAGTTGATCTGGTTCTGGAATATCGACATCCGCGCAAGGTGGAAGGGTTGGCGAACCGTGCCGGAGGCCGGCTGCGCATCGCGGATGCCCAGAGCGCCTATTTTCGCCTTCGTCCCGAGGAATACGCCCCCCTCAAGCTTTTCGCGGCCATCAAACATCTCTTGCGTTTGCCCGACCGGCCGGTATAACCCGCAACGCTACCATGGCTTGATTGTTTAGCGACGGGTTCATGACCGACACGGCTCAATGAAACCGCAGCTAAACGGGGAACGGCTCGCACGGAGGCAGTATGGGTCGGCAACGACATTGGCTCGGCGTTGGCTTGATGGCCATCAGCGGCTGGACGCTTGCGGGTTGTATTACTCTGCCCGAATATGCAGAGCCGAAGCAATCGCTGTCCGCCAATCTGACCGAACCGGCGCGCGTTACACGGCCCCAGATGCAGGATATTCCGCCCGTTAAACTGGAAAAGCCAGCCGGTTTTGGCGAGGCGGCCCTCACGACACCCTTGACGGGATCCGGAACGGTGCAGACCAGCTTCGCCAACCGTGGCGTACTGCGGGTGCGCGTGCGGGCCTGGGTCAATGGACGACCGATCTTTGACGATGAAGTCCGCCAGCAACTGGCACGGCAAGATCCAGCCGAGATGCGCCGCGTTCAGAACCTGCCCGAAGCCCAGCATACCCAGGAAATGGCCAAGCTCATGAATACGGTCATCGACCACCTGGTCGATCAGGAATTGATGTATCAAGACGCCATCAAGAAGCTCGAAAAAGTCAATCCGCGCGCCCTCGACCGCATGAAAGAGGAGGTCGAAAAGGATCTTGACAAATGGGTCCAAGCCCTGCGGCAAGCCAATGTACCCGACGCCGACATTCGCCAGGTCGAGCCGACGCGGCGGCGCATGCTGGAACGCGACATGATCTCCGCCATCTATGCCCGCAGCCGAATCATGCCCACGGTCCAGTCCCTCATCACTCTGACCCAGATCCGCGAGTATTACGAAACTAACTTGAACGAGTTCAAGGCCGTGGACAAGGTGGTTTGGCAGGACATCTTCATCCCGACCGGCGCCAACCTGCCGACGGTCGAAGACGCCAAGCGTTTTGCCGAGGATTTGATCAACAAGTGCCGTACGCCGGACGACTTCACGCGTCTCATGGTCTACGACGACCGAAAGGTGCAGAACTGCGAAGGGATCGGCAATCGGCGCGGCGAGATCAAACCAGCAGAGGTCGAAGAGGCTCTGTTCAAGCTGCGCGAAGGCGAGTTTGGCCCGGTCATCGCGATTTCGACTGGGGTCCACCTGATCCGCGTCACCAAGCGCGAGTATGAAGGCCAGTTGCCGATGAACGATGCGGTGCAAAAGGACATTCGCCGCAAGCTGGAGAGCCAGCTCATGGAACGCGAGTATCGCCGCATCGCGCGCGACTTGCGCCAGCGGGCCGTGTGGTGGATCGAACGGGACGGGCAGTAGAGATCAGTCTGTTGCTCGCCAGGCGCCGCGCGAGCGCGAAGCGGCAAGCGGAATAAAGTAAGCCCGCGAGAACTCCGTTCTCGCGGGCTTGTGTCGCTACATTTGTTGCCAAGAGCCGACACCGTTCACTCGTTCCGTCGTGACGCGGGGATGATGGACGCCGCGGGATTGACGGGATAATTGTTTACAGCAGCTTCGACGCGGCCAGCCAGGTTTTGCAGTTCCTTGCTGAACTGCGTCAGGTTGGTTTGGGCCACATCGCGTTCTTGGGTGCGCTGTGAGAGTTGCTTACGAAGGATATCTCGTTCGGTTCCGACCGTTTTCACCTGCTGACTTAAATCCGTCTTTTCGGTCTCCAGAGCGACCCGCTGCGACTCGATTTGAGTCAACTTCTTGCGCGTCTGCTCGTTGCTGGTCTGTAGCGTTCGATAGTCCTCTTCCAGTTTTCCATACCGCGTTTCCAGTTCGTTGATGCGGGCGGCAATCGCCCCGGTTTTCTGCTGGCTGCACCCCCACACGCCCATGGCGCACAGCAGAAAGGCGGCCACATAAATTGGATTGATTTGATTCACGCGCATAAGTCCTCCGCAACGGTCTCAGCAGGATCGTCATCCTCTGAGATGACAGGTCGGATTGGTAAGGGATGGATCGACTCGAGGTTGATTGGGTCGCAGGATTAAGCAAGGATCGGGCATTTTACTTGGCTTTCCTCATTTACGACCTTGACACACCATACTTCGGCAAATCGCGGCGACGAACTTCACCTAGACTGTGTAATTTTCTTGATCGGAAATGTCTGGCATGCTTGACCAATCTAGCCAGTCTCTTCAAGCAATCACGATGAGGGAAAAACCTCTGGCAGCTCGATACGCCAGCGCTTCGCATGCGGCTTCGCGCTCGCGTCGCCCATTGCCTCAGAAATCCCAAATCTCAAAGACCGAGAAGCAAAACCAACCCAATTCTCAAGCTGGCAATACCCAAACCCATTCGCCATTCTGGCTTGAAAACTAGTGATTTGGGACTCCTGAGATTAAGATTTTGGATTTGGTTGCGAAGCCCTCGCAAGGCTACAACGCGAGTCTGCGTTGCAGGAATAGACGTGTCTGTTCTCCCCACTTCTCGCATTCGTCGGCAGAGATTTCGGAGCCCGCAAACTTGACTGCATCGCTACGCGTGAGGAAGTCTATCAGAAACCGTTTCTCGTCCTGAGACAGGTCCGTCTGGGTCGAGAGTTTTTGCAGGAACTCCGTCGTGGTTTGGCGTCGGGCGCGGAGCGCGAATTGCTGATCCAGATACCGCCGCACGAGCAGCGTCAACAGCGTGATGAACCGTTCGCCACGCCCGTTTTCAGGCAATTTCTTCGCATCCAGCCGACGCCAGGCTTCCAGGGAATGATGAGCAGGCGAGAGCGCGGCAGCACGGCGGAAAAAACAATGCAATCCGTAAGCAAGGCCAACCAATAGCAGCGCCAGACCTGCCGCGCTGGACCAAATCCAAACAACCCAATCACGCGGCACAATCGGCGGCGGCGGTTCAACCGACGTGATGTCGCGAAGCTCCCCCGTGGCAGGCGTGGGGACGTCAAAAACCACCGGATCCCATGAGGCCGTTTTCTCGCCGCCAGGCTCAACGCGGTATTTGACGGGAGGAAAGTGAAACGCCAGCTTGCCCGGCTCACGCGGCGCGAATCGGTACGTCAACCGCCAGCGTTCGCGCGTTGCGGACAATGACTCACGTGAATCCCGCGAGCGCTCGACGAGGATCCACTTCGCATCGTCACCCAGATCGAGCGGCGCCCGCGGGGTAGCCAGCGGCGCGGCCCCTTCCACGGTGAGAGTCACCGTGATCAGGTCGGCCAGGCCGAGCACTTGCCCGTCCCAGCGGATCTCCAGCGCCGCAGGCCCCCTGACCTGCGTGACGACCTCTCCCCGGCAAGGCTGAACCAAGCCGAGGAGGCCTGCCATCATACACCAGCCAGCAAGCTTCATGGTTGCCTCAGGCGGCGTTGGCGCGTTTGGAAGAAACGCATCAACTCGTCCAGGTGCCGACCCACGGTCGAGACGGACAGGACATCGATCTTATGGGCACGGGTCCATTGGCGAAAGACATCGACACGCCGTTGCTGATTCTCACGAAATGCCTCCTGAAACCGGCTGGCCGAGGTGTCCAGAAGCATCTGCTGCCCCGTCTCGGCATCCTGGATTTCCAGCAGGCCGACATCAGGTATGGTCTCCTCGCGGGGATCACGCACCGTTACGGCAACGACATCGTGTCGTCGGGCCGTTCGCTGCATGACTTTTTCGTAGCCGGCATCCAAAAAGTCGCTGAACACAAAGATCAGCGCCCGCCGTTTCATCACCTTGTTAAGAAAAACGAGCCCGGCCTGCAAATTCGTGGTCCGCTCCCGCGGCGTGTGTACGAACAGGTCCCGAATCAGTCGCAGGGCGTGCCGGGGCCCTTTGCGCGGGGGCACAAAGCGTTCAACCTCGGTGGACACAAGCAAAAGTCCGACCTTGTCATTATTGCTGACGGCGCACAGGGCCAGCAAGGCCGCGATCTCCGCGACCACGTCACGCTTGCTCTGTTCGACGCTGCCCAGGGACATACTGGCGCTCACGTCCATCACGAACATCACCGTCAGCTCGCGTTCCTCAACGAATCGTTTGATGAAGGGATGCCCCATGCGCGCGGTCACGTTCCAGTCGATCGAGCGAATTTCGTCACCGGGTTGATACTCGCGCACCTCTTCAAAAGCGATGCCGGCCCCCTTGAAGACGCTGCGGTACGCCCCGCCCAGCGGGTCCTCGACGGCCCGGCGCGCACGTAATTGCAGCCGGCGAACCTGACGCAGCACTTCGCGGGTGAGCATTGCCTACCCTGCCTCGATTAGCCGGACTGACTTTTCCGCAAACCGGTCGATGCCCGGCAGGTACTTGCTCCCGTCTCCCTCGGTACTCCGGGGGAGACGGGTTGGGGGTGAGGGGGCGGCCAGTTGCTAAGGTCCCAAACCCCTCCCCCCCGGCCCCTCTCCCCCTGAGTACAGAGGAGAGGGGAGTTAACGCTGAAGTTCAAAATTCCACAAACTTGGCGAAGAGACCGAGCACTACCGCCCTTCCGCCACAATGCGCTGCCAGACGCGGTCGATCTCGCGGCGCAGCTCCGGTCTGGCCTTGGCCCGTTGGTCCATCAGGTATTCTTTGGCCATGCTGCCCATCACGATCAGATCGTGCTCGGCAATCTCGCGCACCAGTAGCTCCGGATGCAGTAGCAGCGTCGCCTGGCAGCGCGGCCGTATGCCGGCGCGAATCTTGTTTTCCTCAGCAGTCACGCCGGTGAATTCATCCGCCCGACCGAAGCGAACCGTGGCCTTGAGGCTTCCCATGTTGCCCCCTTCGGGAACCACTTCGACGACCCCTGTGACCAGTGTCAGGCTGCTGCCCGGACCGGTGACCACGGCCTTTTCCGGAAACTTGAATTTGAAGAAGCCATCCTGAAGGTATTCCGTGCGCAGCCGCAGCCAGCTTCGCGTCGTCTTATCCTGATCGAGTTGCGTCTTGAGCATGGCCTTGAAGAACTCTTCGAGCTTCTTACTGTCGGGAAGGTGGGTCACCTTTCCCTCCTTGGAGACGGCAAAAAGATTCTGCGACTTCATCGGCTCCGCTGGAATGCGTGCGACGGGCCAAAGGGGGAAGTGGACGGCCACGAAACTGTGGTTGGGAAACGTTTCGCGGACGTACTTCTCGTCGATGGGCTGGATGCGAAACCCTTCCCCCTTCCAGTCCCGTACAACCTGCTTCTCCACGGCGGCTTTGGCCTTGGCCGACACTTCATCGGGCTTGTCCTTCGCAAAGCTGCTCGCCGGCAGCATGGCGGACAACGTGAGAATCAACAACGCTCGTCGGATCATGACAGCACCTCGAGAGACAGGTTCGATGAAATGGACACATCAATAAGACGGCGGAGCGAAGCCGTTTGATTTCACTTGTAGCAGGCCGAGAGGTGCGGGACCACGAAAATATGATGGAAAAGCCCAGAGGCGGATGTCTCTGGGCTTGGATTGCGGCTAGCGTCGGCGGAAGATGCCAAAGCCAATCCCGACGCGGACGGGCGGCTGTACGACGACTGGCTCCGTCGGTTCCGGCGGCGGACCGGCGAAGTACGGATCGATCGGCATCTTGTAGCCGAACTTCTCGGCACGATCGACCCGGTCGAGATAGTGCAGATACCAGAGCTGGCGGGAATCGCCATTCAGGTACATGTTGGGCGCGCCCAGGTGATAGGAATAACGCTGGGTGTAAGGTTCGCCGTCGTGGGTTGCGCTGTTGCGCCAGCGCAGGCCGCGCTCGATTTCGCCATTGGTGATGACCTGGGCCTGAGCAAAGGAAGCAGCGCCGGCCACAAGCAGAAGCGCGGCGCAGAGGCGGAGCGGGGATGTCTTCATGAATTCCTCGTGAAGCGTTTAGGTGGGATGCCCGTCCGTGGGAAATGATCCATCGCTGTAACCTTAACCCATGATCCGCATACGAGCCCGAAGCATGAGCGACGGATTTTGAAGACCGTCGTTCACCCCTCCGGCCCGGACGTTACTCGCGATACAGCTTCTCAAGTTCTTGCCGATGATGCTCGACGATGACGCTGCGGCGCAGCTTCAAGCTGACCGTCAGTTCGTCGTTGCCGATGCTGAAGGCCTGGGGGAGCACAACGATCTTCTTCACCTGCTCCCAGGCTGCGACGCCCTGAAGGGCCTGCTGAATCCGCTTTTCCAGAAAATCCCGCACTTTCGGATCGCCGGCCAGCGCCTCCGCACCCAGGTTGGAGTCCAGACCGACGGCTTGCTTCAGGTTCGACCAGTGGGGAACGACGAGCGCTGCCAGGAATTGATGGGCCTCACCGCACACGACGATCTGATCGATGCATGGGTCGGCAAGCAGAATCCCCTCGATGTGCGACGGGACGACCTTTTTGCCATTGGAGAGAACAATCAGCTCTTTCTTGCGTCCCGTGATGTAAAGGTATCCGTCGTCGTCCAGGCGGCCGAGATCGCCCGTGTGCAGCCAGCCGTCCTTGACTGTCTCCGCCGTCGCCTGCGGGTTGTTCCAGTAGCCGGGCATGACATGGGGACCACGCGTCAGCACCTCGCCGTCGTCACCGATGCGCACCTCGACGCCCGGAATCGCACGGCCAACCGAATCGATCTTGTAGGCGTCCTTGCGATTGAAGGAGATGACCGGCGAGCTTTCCGTCAGCCCATAGCCTTGCAGCAGCAAAAGGCCCGCATCCTTGTAGGCCTGCGCCACCGCGAGCGGCAGCGGCGCGCCGCCCGAGCCAAGGAAATCGATGCGCGGGCCAAATAGGGCGTGCAGCTTCTTCTTCATGATGCCGGGATCTTTGTCCTGCACGGCGCCCAACACCTTCTCGTAGAAGCGAGGTACGCCGTTCATGTTGGTCGGCTGGGTCTCCATCAGATTGGCGATCAGCGTCTCCTGCGATTCGGCCAGGCACAAGGTAGCGCCGACGACCACGGCCAGATAGATGTCGACGGTACGGGCGTAGATATGGCTGAACGGTAGCCAGTTGAGGAAGACCGAATCGGGGCCGAAGGGCGAAATCTGCTGGAACGCGAGGGCGTTGCTGCAAAGGTTGCCATGGGTGAGCATGACCCCCTTCGAGTTGCCGGTCGTGCCCGACGTGTAGATGATGGTGGCTAGATCGGTTGGCTTCAGGTGCGTTTCCCGCCGCAGGAGCTCAGAGGCCACCGTGGAGCGCACTGATCGACCGCGCTGAAGGAAACCACGCCATGACGGGACATCCGCAACGCCCGCAGGATCGAATGAGACGATGCGGGTCAGGCCAGGAAGCCTGTCGCGATTCAAGTGAATCTTTGCATACTGCGGCGCATTGGCAACAAACAGAAACGTGACCCCGGAGTCGTTGAGCTGGTGAAGCACCTGCTCGGCACTCAACGGGGGGTGCAAGGGGACATTGACGGCGCCGATCGACAGAATTGCCATGTCGGCGACGAGCCATTCGACACGGTTCTCCGCCAGGATGCCGACCCGGTCGCCCGGTTGTATGCCAGCGTGCACCAGGCCGGCGACGCACGCCGAAACCCAATCGCGGTACTCGTCCCAGCGAAGGTCCCGGTAGAGCCCGCAAAACTTGTAACGCAGCGCGACGCGCGAGCCAAGCCGATCGGCTTGCTGGCGGAAAAGTGCAGGCAGCGTGTCGGCATGCATGGTTCGGTCCTGATTTCCGAGTTTGGTGCTCCAGTTTCACTCTACAATGAACGAGGGAACCGAACAAGCATCGCGACGATCGCCGGCTCTCAATATACACCACGCGCAAACCCGAGGATGCCATGGACGATGAACCCGACCGCCGATCGCGCCCGCGCGAGAACATGCTCGCCATCGCCCTTGTTTGCCTCGTCGGCGGGATGATGTTGTTCTTCCTGTACATCATCAGCTTCGGCATCGTCGGCAATGTGCTGGCGGGGGGCGTCCTCCTGGTGCTGGTCGGAGTCTTTCACTACCTGGTGTGGGGAAAGTCCATGTCCGAGGAAGTCGCAGCCGAGCGCGAGGCGTTGCGGCGTCAGGACCTGGCGGAGGCGCTCCCCAACCCGAAACCATCGGCAGACGCGATCCAGGATTTGGCGCGGGTGCGGGGGATTCAGAAGAAATGAAACACGGTTTACGTTTAGCGCTCGCAAACGCCCCACGGGCGCCAAGAAGCTGTTTCAATACTAACCCGCAGCGTAAGCGAGGATGGTCCTCGCTTACGCTGCGGGTTAGTATGAGAAGTATTGAAGCCCCTTCTAAACGTGAGCCGCCGGTCCGTCAATTCCCCTTCGGGTTCCTGAGGAAATCGATAAACTTCTGGTCGTCGAAGATCCTGCCTTGAAACGCGCCGATGGCGCGAATCGTCCCATCCAACTCCGGTTCCAGAACCACGTAGAGCGGTAATTCCTCGGTTCCAAAAACCTTGCGCTGGAATGCGATGTTGACCTGCTTCGCATCGGCCTCCAGCCGGCTGAGATCTTTCGCAAAACCGGCCTGCACCTCGGGAGCATAAAACTCCTTCGGCACCGTATCGGTGTAGAGCTGCACGACAATATAGGGCTCAAAGAGCTTTGCAACATTCGGCTTGGAGAACACACTGTTCTCGTTGATCTTGCAATTCGTTCAGGAGAAGCCGGTGAAGTCGATGAAGACGCGTTTGGGTTGCCCCGTCTTCTTGCGGTGCTCGCGGGCGGCCGACACCGCGTAGTCGAGATTGCCGGTGCCGACGATCTCGCCCGCGCCGCCGCCGTGGGACTCAGGCAGCAAGAACGAATCGACCCATGCGTAGATCGTCCCTCCGGGTCGCTGCGGCTGACCGGCGGCGTTCACTTTGAACAGCGCGGGGGCCAGGTAAAGTGCGAGGCAGAAAAACGCTGCGCTGAACATCATTCGCGGCACGCTGATGTGGTCCTCGGGCGTATCGTGCGGCAGCCGAAACAGGCCGATCAAATAGAACCCGCACAGGACGCACAAGGCGATCCACAAGCCCAGAACCAGATCAAACGTGAAGAAGGACGGCGCCCCCGAGGTCTGGACGAGCTCGGCGGCGCGAAAGAACTTGAAGGCGGCGGCGAGCTCCAGAAAGCCCATGACGACTTTGACCGAGTTGAGCCAGGAGCCGCTCTTGGGGAGTTTTCGCAACAATGCTGGGAACAAGGCCAGGAAGAAGAACGGCGCCGCGAATGTCACCGAGAACGCCAGTCCGCCGAGCAAGTTATGCCAAAGCGGCCGATCCGCTGCCGCGGTACCGCTGAAACCGCCGAGGAACGGAGCCACACAGGCGAAGCTGATGATCGTAAAGGTGAGCGCCATGAAGACGGTGCCGACCATGCCGCCTTTGCCCTCCCGCGAGCTGGTAAACTGAGCCATGCTCTGGGGCAGTTCGATCTCGTACATGCCGAAGAGGCTGAGGGCAAAGAAGATGAACAGACCGCCGAGTCCGTAGTTGGTCAACGGGTGAATACTGAGCCAGCGGAAGATCGAAAGCAAGAACGCCGCCGCCAGAGTCAAGACGACGACAATGGTGATCGAGTAAACCGAAGCCATCACGATGGGCCGATGGTGTTCCTTTTCCGATTGCTTGAGGAAGAAGCTCACCGTGATCGGGATCATCGGGAAGACGCACGGCGTAATCAGCGAGATCGCCCCCCAAAAGATGCCGGCCAGCATGAATGCCAGCAGATCGCCCGCGTCCTGGCCGCTGATGACCCCCTTGGGCACCACGATCTGCTTGGCCAGGACGTCCAGCATCTTGGTCTTGTATTCATCCGGAGTGTCCTTGATGACGCTCTCGGCAATGACCGCCACCTTTTCCTCGGTCGGTTCCTCGCCGGGCAACACGGTGACGTCGACCGCGGGTTTCTGCAGCTTGAGCCGCTCCGACAACCCGTCGGTCAGTTTGAGCGGTTCGTCCTTGGTGATTTCGAGCGTAGTCTTGAGCGTCGTCTTGAATGGCAGACAACCGCTCGCGTTGCAAACCAGCGCCTCCAACTTGATGGACAGCTCGGCCGAGCCGGGGCTGGCGTCGGCGCCGACAACCAGATCGCGGGCCCAGGCAAAGGCGTGGTGATGTTCGAAGTAAGTGGTTTTCTTCGTGAATTCCGGAACTTCATGAAGCTCCGCGTCGGTCTCGTAGATGGGCCAAAGAGGCGACAGCCCTTGAACTGGAACGAATTCGAACCGCGAGAGCTGCGAGGGTTTTTGCAACCCGGTTCGTCGGGTCACTGGGTAGGTGTGAAAGCCGGCCTTGGGGGTACCGATGATGGTGACGCGAAAGGCCTCGCCGCGACGGATCTTGAAAACGCCATTCTTGCCGGGCGGCGTGGTAGAGCCGTAGTCTTTTGCGAAGGGGTCTTCAGGGCCAAGCAGCACCTTGAAGGTGATGCGCTCGTCCTTTTGCTCCTGGGCGCCGGCGGAAGGGTAAGCCGCGAACAAAGCGAGGACAGCCAACCAGGCAAGTCGGCGCCAGCGCACACAGAAATACGATTGCTTCATAAGTGATGACTACAAGAGGGAGTGCCCCTGGGGCCGAATGTCAACGGCAGGCTGTCTAGTAAAAAAGGGCGATCACTTCTTGTCCTTGCTGACCGCCGCCACGTCGCGGCGGACCGGCGGGACATCCTGAAGGCCCAGGGTCGAGGTCTTCTTGCTCGTCATATCGACGACCTGGATGCGGTGGTTATTCGTGTCGGCGATGTACATCTTGCCGCCGGAGATGTGGACGCCGCCCGGTTCGTTGAACATCTTCTCCTTGAGCCAGCCGGCCGGGTCACCCAGAAAGGTGTCGCACGTCTTCTCGGCAGGGTCGATGATCTTGATTTTGCTGTTGTAGGTGTCGGCCACGTAGAGCTTGCCTTGCAGATAGGCAATGCCGAGGGCGTGCTGCAAGCGGACGGCAGCGCCTTTGCCATTCTTGTCGCCGAACTCGAAGAGCCCTTCGCCGACGACGGTGGTGACCTGTCCTTTGGTGTTGGGCAGGGGGACGGAGCGGACGGAGCTGGTCTCGCTGTCGGCGACGTAGATGAATTTGCCGTCGGTCGCCAGGCCGCTGGGTTGAGCAAAAGCGGAAGGCGTTTGGCCGATGGCGGTTTGAATGCGCACGCCGTCGATGATGTCTTCGCGACCGGAGCCGGCGTAGTTTTCGACCATCTGCTTGGGCGGAGCGTCGGTGTAGTTGTAGGTCCAGATCTGGTGGGTGCCGGCCATGCCGATGTACATCTTCTTGTCGTGGATCAGCAGATCCCAGGGGCTGTTGAGCCCGGTTTTGGCGGCCGGGCCCCCCTCGCGGTTGCCGCGGTTCTGCTCCCCCGTACCGGCCACCAGCTTGACCGATTCGGTCTTGAGGTCGAGGGCGCGGATGCTGTGGTTCTTGCGATCAGCAACGTACAGCGTATCGCCGTCGAGGGCCATGCCTTGGGGGTCGCTGAACTGGGCCTCGGAGAACTTGCCATCCTTGAGTCCTTCCTTGCCCGACCCGGCGATGGCGATCTTTTTGCCTGCCAGATTCGTAATCACAATACGGTTGTTGGTGCTATCGGCGATGAAGATGCGGTCGGAGGCGGCGTCGGCGAGAACTTTACCCGGAAAGAAGAGGGTGGTAAGCTCTTTTTCCTTTTCGAGCCTGAACTTGATGGGGTCGTTCTTGAGCTTCCCCTTGAACTCTTTCATGAGTTTCTTGATATGTAAGTCCAGAAGTTCGAGGTTCCCCTCGCCGGATGCGGTGCCGTAGTAGTTGCCGTCGGGGTCGATCAAAACCACCGTCGGCCAGGCGTTGACGCCATAGCTTTTCCAGACCTTGTGATCGAGGTCATTGATGACAGGATGCTTGATATCGTAGCGCATGATGGCTTTTAGAATGCTGGCGGTCTTCTTCTCGTTTTCAAACTTGGGCGAGTGAACGCCGATGACGACGAGAACGCCGGGATAGCGTTCCTCGAGCACGGCGAGATCGGGCATGACGTGAATGCAGTTGATGCAGCAAAGAGTCCAGAAATCAAGAAGGACGATGCGTCCCTTGAGGTCGGCGAGAGCGAGCGGTTTTTCGGTGTTCAGCCAATCGTGCTTGGGCGGAAACTCGGCTGCCGCGAAGCGTTGCTTGGCCTGGGCGGCGTGCAACGTCATGCTGGCAGGAGCGCCGGTGTAGGTCATCAGCACGTAGGCGCCCAGGGCGCCGAGCAGGACGGTAACAACGGACATGCCGAGGGACGGCCTGGCGATCCGATTCAGCGTCCGCTTGACGGTTTCCAATAGCATCGGGTTCTCCTGTAACAGAGGCGCCTGCTTGCAGACCAACGGGCTTGCACTATTGTACGAGACGAGCCGCCGGCGTGAAACCGAAATTTCGCGCGCACTGCTTGCGGTTTCGCGCCGGCCTGACGCTACGCAGCGGCGAAACCGCAAAAAGCCGGCGGCTAAACGATTGAGCCTGTACCGTGTACAACAGTCTGAGTGAGCCTACTTTCGAGTGATCCTTCATCATGATGACCGACCCCAAACCGGCTGAAGCAGCCAACACCAACATCACCGAGCAAGCGCCCGCACCGCCGCTCCCGCCCGCCAGCGAGCCAGCCCCGCCGGCGCCGGCAGCCCCCGCCATCGATGCGGCGCCCCCCGGCTGGATGCTGAAGGCCGACTTTCTCTTGCTCGGGCTGCTCCTCGTCTTGAGCTTCCTGCTTGCCTCCTTCACTGCCACCAACTCCGACAACTGGTTGCAGCTCGCCATCGGCCGTCTGATCAGCGAGGGGAAGTTCACCTTCGGCGTTGATCCGTTTTCCTGGGCGACCGACGGCGTTTACTGGGTCCATCACTCCTGGCTTTACTCCCTGTTGCTCTACCAGTTCCATAACCTCGCGGGAGCCACCGGACTGATCGTCGGCAAAGCGATCCTCTTCACCGCAGCCATCGCCCTGCTGTGCTGTATCGGCTGGAACGCCGCCAATCGCTGGTTTCTTCTGGTCTGCCTGCTCATTGCAGCCCTGGCGGTAAGCGGCCGATTGGTGCTGGAGCCACGCGTGGTTTCGTACCTTTTCCTGGCCATCACGCTGTTCGTCCTCTACCGCGCCGGCGTCTTTGCGCAACCGCGGGCCCCGGCTGGTTCGGAGAATTCACCCGACACCCTCGTCGGCCCCACCGAAAGCGCCCCGCCTGCTTCCGAGCGTTGTCTCTGGTGGCTGCCTCCCTTGTTTCTCCTGTGGGCGAATCTCGACGCCTGGTTCATCCTGGGTCCGATCGTTGTCGGCCTGTGCTGGGCCGGGACCGGGCTCGGGAAGTGGTTCCGCAGCACGGGCGCCGTGCCGGGCAAGGCGCTGGGAGTAGTCTTCGGAGTCGGCCTGCTGGCGTGCGTGGTAAACCCGCACCATGTGCGAATCTTTCAGTTGCCTCCGGAGCTGGCTTATGTTGTGCTTTCGCTCACCGATCCGTTCAACCTACCGTTGCCGGGAGAGTTGATCGCCGCCGGGCGCACCATGAGAGAACTGCAAAAGGCCGACATCAACATTCCCTGGACCGCCAACTCCCTGTCGTCGGCGTACTGGCAAGACCCCGCGGCGGGGTTCAATGTCGCCGGGCTGGCCGTCTATCCGCTCCTCGTCATGGGAGTGCTCGGCTTCGGCGTGGCCGCCGTCGTCCGGCCACTACCCAATGCGCCGACGCTCCACGTGGGCCGATTCTTGGTCTGGCTGTTCTTCGCTATCCTGGCGCTGGCCCTTTATCGGCTGATCCCGTTCTTCGCACTGGTCGCCGCCCCGCTGACGGCAATGACACTCGGCGAGTTCCTGGATTGGCAGCTGGCAACCAGCGGGGTGCCGATCGCGCAGCGCGGGCGCGGCCTGCGCCTGGCACGCATCCTCAGTCTCCCCGTTGCACTCGTTCTCATCGGCCTGGCCTGGCCCGGCTGGCTGCACGGCCCCCGAGACCTTTACGCGCACTCATCACGCCGTGTCGCCTGGGACATGACTCCCGATCCGTCGCTGCAACGCGCTGCGGAGGCCCTGCGCGCCGTCGATGACGGTAAGCACCAGCTCAAGGTCTTCAACGGCGCGGTCGAGCTTGGCAACTACCTCCCCTGGTTCGCGCCAGGCCTCAAACATCACCTCGACACCCGGTTCGCGCTCCACGTTGGACAGGCGTCCAAGTATGCCGCCATCAAAAAGGCGCTCCCCGACACGCATACGCCCGCGGACGAATGGCAAGACCTGTTCGTCAAGCACGGCATCGACCAGGTGGCAATGGACAGCCTCGTCCTCGTTGCCGAGCCCCGCATCTTCCGCTGGTGGAGCAACCCCGATCAATGGCGCCAGCGCCACGCCGATACGCGCATCTTCGTATTCTCTTGGGCGGGCCCCCAAAAGTCCTGGCCGGTGAACACCAGCCACGACGATGCGAATGCCCAGGCCTTCGGCGACGTTCCCGTCACGCATCGACCGCCGCCGCGCGGCATGAAGCCCGTGCAGATACCGACTGACTGGACTCGGTATCTCGACGGCATCGGCTTGCAACCCGCGGGCCCGACCGAGGTGCGCGCCCGCCAGCTCTACTTGCTCATGCACAATCAGTATCAGCCGATGTACGGCTTGATGACCAATCGCGGCCAGGGCAAGGCCGGCCCGACCCCCTCTTGCAGCCTGGTGGCCTTCAGTGCATCGCTGGCCAACCTTCAGGCCATTCCGGGAGGCGGTTTCACGCTGGCGCCGTCGGTCGCCACGCTCGTGAATGACTGGACGATGTTTCGCCCGCGCGATTTCGCCCCCCCGGCCGTCCCCGTTCTCATGGTCCGCGCCGCCCGCCTGGCCGTCGCCGAGAACCCCCTCAACGCGGAAAGCCACGTTGCGCTGACCAACGCCACCGAAGTCCTGCGCTCCCTTCAAGAAGACTACTGGATCAACCATCAACGCCCGCCGCATCCTTCAGCTCTGCGTGAAACCCTCAGGCAAACCCAGCTTGCCACCGGCCGGTATCGCGCCGCCGAGTTGCAGCCGAATAACTATGAGTACCAGATCAAACTCGCTGAGATCTACATGCAGCAAAACTGGCCCGATCTGGCCCTCGAACGCCTGCTGTTTGCCGAGCAGGCCGCCGAAGCCCGGCTTGCCCTGGGCAAGGAGTTGATCCTGCCGAGCGGGGAAGCCATCAATCCCAAGATCAAGGACAAGTTCCTCAAGAGCTACCACCAAAACATGGTGGAGCCGCTGGAGAAAAACGTCCGCCAGCGTCTGGCCCGCTTTGAAGAGATCAAGGGCTCGCCGCTCGAACGGGCCGTCAAGGCGGTGCACGGCGAATACCAGGACTTCAACCAGGGCCGGCCGCATCAGACCAGCCTCGGACTCGTCAAGAAGGCCATGGAACTTCTCGACGCGATCGACCCCTCTGTCCTCAAGGAGCAAGAAACTGATACCTACCTGCGCATCATGTTCGACCTCAACCTCGGCACCGGACGGGTCGATCGGATCGCCAACGAACTCGGCAAGGCCCAGGGCCTCAAGCGCCAACTTCCGGGCGTCTTTGCGTCCTACCAGTTCGTGACCAGCGGCGTCCTGGGCGATTACAAGATCATGCAGGACTCGCTGGAAACTCTGGAAGATGGCCTGCGCGATCGCGTGAAGGCCATCACCGCCGAGATGGACAAGCCTCGCAACGTGCTCGTTTCTGTCGTCTTCGCCACCGGCACGCAAGCCTCCCGCCCCGGCCTGATCGTCAACGCCGGCATCTTCACCGCCCCTGCTCTGATGGGCTTCTCGCAAGGGTACGGGCAAATTCTGCAAGCCAAGAACGAGCTGGGCAACATCATCACGTTGCGCGGCATCACCGCCCTCGAAGCCGGCGACACCAAGCAGGCGCGCGAGTTCTTCAAGACCGCCCTCGCCGAGGACGAGAAGAGCTTCCCCTTCGCCGACCGCCCCATCGCCCGCCGCTATTTGGAGTTGATCGAGCAGCAAAGCAAACGCTGACGGGGCGCGAGGCAAATACTACGACAACAAGCCCTGGGATGAGGTGCTCCGAATCGCATTGGTTCGGAGTACCTCGTCCCTGTGCGTCCACTGGCTACCATTCTGCCGTGGAAGCAGACGGGCGTCGCTACATGTTCGCGTCAATTCGGTCACTCACGGAATCCATGGTTCTCTTGACCTTCTCGATCTCTTCCGCTGTCGCCGCTGCCTCGCGATCAGAATTCAAGATATCTCGGGTCGCAAACAATTCCGACCTGAGTGAATTCTTTAACGCCGCGGGCAAGTTGGACAATGCCAGCGCCACCCCTTGAGAATTCAGCTCGCTGACCAGCTCACGAACTTTCTTCACCATGGGACATCCCGTCGCTAGGTTACAAAATCGAAGTGCCGAACCCGCCGAACGTTGCGGTCAAAGCACGTTACGGAAAAAACGCCGAGGACGCAGAGAAATCTCGTGACTTTCTCTCTGCGTCCTCCGCGCTCTCTGCGTTTCTACCAGGCCGCCGCCCGCCTACGACTTTTTGCCATAGAAGAGAAATCGCAGCGTCTCCTGGCCGTCGAGCGACTTGACGGGCGCGGTGCGGTCCGGCTCCAGCTCCTCCGCCTTCCGGCCGCCAAGTAGGTGCCGTTTCGTCAGCCGGTAGTGGAGGGTCCCCTCCTTGAATTCCCATTTGCCGTCCGCGAAGGCAAACTTCAGCTCATACTTCGCCACCGAAAGGGCAGGCTCCACACGGAGAATCACGCGGTGCTCAACCTCCGCAGTTATCGAGAACGATACCGTCCCAATTGCCGCTACCTGATCGGTGCCGGCGGAAAAGCTGTGGCCGCTAAGAAAATCGATGCGCCGCGATCGGTCGTCATCCGCCTTGGCCCGACTTCTCGCGTCGGCAACAAACGCGCCAAAGGAATCAGCTACCGGATCCGATTTCGCCGGCTGCGTCCGCGTACATCCAGCAAGAAGCAGACACGTGAGACCTATCGCAAGGGAACGCATACTTTCTTCCTTCCTGAAACCCGCCGCAACCTGGCCGCCTGTGTGCCGAAAACGAGAGTTCTCGCAAAGGCGGAAAGGCCGCCAAGCAAAACAAGAGAGGAGGCCCCCCGCGACTGCCTCGTCCTCGTCCATCCGTTCTCTTGCCTTCCTTTGCGTCCTTCGCGCCTTTGCGAGAAACCCAAGTTTAGCCGTTCCCAAAAAACTCGCCGCGGGATGCAATCCTGTAAGCAAATCGCCAGGTCGCCGCTTCGCCTTTTTTTGACGAGCCGCGACCAATCCATTCGTGGCATTGATGCGTCGCCACAGCCTACGGCCGGGGCTTTGAGCTTGAGTATTTCTTCTCGAACTCTGTGTGCTATTCCTTCTCTTCCTTTTTCTTCATTTGCGGCACTTCGGTGACCTGAAGTTCATAGGTTCCGGATATGGTGGGTGCAACACGTCGGTGCCATTCCCCGGACCATCTTTTTCCCATCCGAAGGGCCACGTCATACGAAGTGGCAATCAAGTAATAAGACCCGTCGGCTTTGCATTCATATTCACCGGAGGCATCTTCACTGATCCGCTTACCCTTGTAGAAAATGTCATCGGCAAACCATACCACTTCTTTCCGTTCATTAAGTAGTATAACAAACGAGTCAAGTTCGAGTCCATCTTTCAGCCCTCTGCGCATGTCCACCTTGTAGGTCTTGCCCTTTTTCAATTTATCGATTCTGTAGAGTTCAAACATGTTGCCTTCTTTCAAATCGCCTCGCGCCGAATTTTCTAGAACTAACGGCGCCGCCTTAACCTTCTTCAAGAATTGAGGCAAAGCCATCCAAACGAGGTAGTGTCGTGCGACTTTAGCGTCTTTGAATGGAAAATCGTTCCATTCCGCCATTTTTAAAATACTTTCATCACGCCGGGGTAATACTACTATACTCGCAAGATCCTCTTCCATGTCTTGGTAATACCGTTCAACGTGATTGCTGTTCTCCTCACGAAGTTCTATCGACTTTGCTTTGGCAGCGCCGTCGTTTTTTAATTCGACGTAGATATCTATAAGACGGGAAATTGATATTAGGTAGTAACGATGCGCCTCTTGCGGCGGCCACTCTTTAGCAACAATGTGCCCGTCAACTCGCTCTTTGTCCAAATTATAAGCCGCAATGAATTGCTCCTTGGCGGCCTTCAGCTCGGGTTTCGGGTTAGGACGCTTCAAATCTAAGCCATAATCGTCCAGGACCGCGGACTTGAGAGCCTTAAGCCTGTCGTGAGCTACAAGCCCTTTTTTCTTCAAGAGTCCATCAAGGGCTTTGAGCGCATCCGCATAATCCTTGCGAGTCCTGACGTCTCTCTTTCCCTGAAAACTCAAGAATCCGTGAAGGTGCGTCCCGACTTCGGTCTGGATATCTAGATTCTTGAGCTGTTTTTCGACCGCCGCGTTCAATTTCTCGTATTGGACTTTCTGCGTTTGTATGGTCTCCTCGTTTTTCTGCTTCTGTTCATTTAAGGCCTTCTTGTTTTCATTCTCGAGGTTTTGTCGCGTTTTATTGAGAGCCTCTTCGTAGTCAGCAAATGTATTTTTCTGCGAATTCGCTTCACTGATCCGGATCGTGATCTCGACAACGAGCAAAATCATCGCGGCAATGAGCAGGGCCATGCCGAACTCGTGAGATGCCTTTTTGAAGGTGATTCCCAACCATTTTCCTTCACCGGAAAGGTTGCTAGACCAAAGAACGGCACCCCCCAGCAGGAATACGAGGAGCGAAAAACCGGCCGAGCTGGCGAGGTGCTTACGGAAGTCCTCTACTGCATTGTTAGCCTTTTGCTCGGCCGTGATTTTCGCTTCCTTCTCGCTTGGTTCTTCTTTTTTCTTGGTTGAATCCCTAATCGCCTGTTCCGCTTTCGTGATTTCTTTCCAGCCTAGCTGGGCCAAGCCTGCAACGCAAGCGACGATTAGAAGGCAACAAGCACCTGCCTTGAACAGGAGCGAGGCACTACTGCCCTTCGCCACTGGCTCGGCTGCCGGCTGAGGGTTGACGTTCTCTTGTGAACTCATGGCGTATCCCTTCGTGTGGACGTGTGGCTGAATTTCGCCCAAGTATACGGGGCGAAAGGAGTACGTCAACAAAAAAACGCACGGAAGCCCGCGGGTGCCGACGCCCAGGCCTGGCAGGAAGCCAGTTTCGGGTGATACCAAGTTCGTTTCACACCACCGCGCTCTGGCCGACCTGGTCTTTCGGCGCCGGTTCCAATTCGCCAACTCGCTGAGTTTTTGCCAAGCGGAGGGACTGGAATCCAAAGGCCGAGGACGGATAATAGTCTGTAGCGACTGAATCGCCAGACCCTCGGGAGAGAAAAATGGCCAAGCATGCCCCCAAGTTCTTGCAGATCGTCAACGACGCTCGGACGCGCATCAAGGAATGCACGGTGAGCGACGTCATGGCCATGATCGAGCAGGGGGACAAGTTCATGCTCATCGACGTGCGCGAGGAGAGCGAGTATGCCAAGGACCATCTGCCCGGGGCGGTTCATCTGGGCAAGGGGGTCATCGAACGCGATATCGAGCAGGCTGTGCCCGATCCCAAGACGCGTGTCGTCCTCTACTGCGGCGGCGGGTTTCGTTCCGCCCTGGCAGCCGACAACCTGAAGAAGATGGGCTACACCAACGTCATCTCCATGGACGGCGGCGTGCGCGACTGGCGCGCCAAGCAATTCCCGATGACGACGAAATGAGCAGATAGCGAAAACGAGATTTTCGCTTGCGAACCGCTGCCGAATCACGTAGCGTGGTTTTATTCATTCCCGTCGCAATGCCTGAGTGTTCCGCAGGCTGATGCGTAGTGTGTGTCGTCGAGCAATGGCCGAGCTGTCATGAGCAAGATTCCAGACGATACCCCGCCGCCGGCAAAGAAGCCTCCCGTCGCCGACCCGTCCGCAGAGGTTTCGGGGAGTTCGTTGTTCGAGGTCAAAGCTTCCGACGAAACGAAGGAGTTTGTGCTGGGCCCGGCAACGCCATCGCAGCCGCAGACTTCCCCCGCGAGTGAAAATAAAGCCAAGACGTTTGGACGCTACGTTGTCAAGCAAATCCTCGGCAGCGGCGCGTTCGGTACGGTGTACCTGGGGCACGACCATCAACTCGATCGCGCTGTGGCCATCAAGGCGCATCGGACCGATCGGCAACACAGTAAAGATCAGAATCAAGAATTCCTCCAGGAAGCGCGGCGATTGGCCAAGCTCAAGCATCCCGGCATTGTGGCGGTGTATGACTTTGGAGTGGAAGGGGACAACGTCTACATCATCTCGGACTTTGTCCAGGGGACCACGCTCAAGGATCGGTCACGCAGGCAGGCGCTGAGCTGGCAGGAAGGCGTGCGCATCGTCGCTGCCATTGCCGAGGCGCTGGCCCACGCTCACTCGCACCGCACCGTCCATCGCGATATCAAGCCGGCGAACATCATCCTGACGGCGGAGATGAAACCGGTGCTCGTCGATTTCGGCCTCGGGCTGGACGAAGCGGAGATGACGGGCCGGCAGCGCGGCGTCGTCGCCGGCACCCCCGCTTACATGTCTCCGGAGCAGGCATCGGGACAGGCACATCGCATCGATGGCCGGACCGACATCTACTCTCTCGGCGTGGTGCTTTACGAATTGATCACGGGCCACTTGCCGTTCCGCTCCACCCACACGGACGAGTTGCTACGCCAGGTGTGCGAGGATGAGCCACAGCCACTTCGCCAGCTGGTGCCGCACATTCCGCGGGGCCTGGAGCAGGTCTGTCTCAAGGCGATGGCCAAGCGCGTGAGCGACCGGTACACGGCCTCCAGCGATTTCGCCGAGGCCCTCTGGAAACTGTTGCCTCAGCGCGAGGCACTCGCGGATGCCGAACTGGCCGAATCGATCGCGCTTGGAACTCCGGGCGAAGCAATTGCGCAGGGATCCACGCGAACCGTCGCCCCCCCGCATGAGTCGGCGAAGACCCCCGCTCGGCCGCGCGAGGCGGAACGCCGGCAGCTGACGTTGCTCACTTGCCATTGCGATCTATCCGAGTCGGCTGATTTCATCGAAAACCTCGACATCGAGGCGCAGCATGAGATTCTGACCGCCTATCAGCAATTGTGCGCCGGGGTCATCCAGGCCCAGGGGGGCACGGTGATTCAAGCAACCGATCAGAACACGCTGGCATGCTATGGCTTCCCGGTTGCCTACGAGGATTCGGCCGCCCGCGCCGTGCGTGCCGGGCTGACACTGCTGAGGGACGTCGTCGCGCTCAAGGAACGGGTGCAGCGCGAGTGGCGGGTCGGCTTCGCGTTCAGCGTTCAGGTCCACACGGGTATGGCGGTGGTCGGCGATGCGCCGCAGACTCCAGGGCGCGAAACGCTTTCCGTCGTCGGCGATGCTCGCAACGTGATCGCGCATCTCCAGGGGGTCGCTCGCCCCGATGCGCTCGTCATCAGTCAAACCACCTATCGGCTCGTGCAGGGATACTTCATCTGCGAAAGCCTGGGCAACGCAGTGATCAAGGGCGTTGCCCGGCCGATGGAATTCTTCCACGTGCAGCGCGAGAACGAGGCCCAGAGCCGAATCGACGTCGCCGTGCCGAGCGGGCTGTCGCCGCTCATTGGCCGTGATCGCGAGGTCGGCCTTTTGCAGGATCGCTGGGAACAGGCTGCCGAGGGGATGGGGCAGATCGTCCTGGTCATCGGCGAGGCGGGGCTCGGCAAATCCCGGCTCGTGCACGTTATCAAGGAGCACGTGACGGCGCAGTCGGCAGGGGCCGAGCGCACGATCGTCGAATGGCGCTGCACACCGCAGCATCAGAACAGCAGCCTGTATCCTGTGGTCGATTATTTCGAACGCCGGCTGGGCTTCGAGCGCGACGATTCTCCCGCGCGCAAGCTTCAGAAGCTGGACGAGCACCTGCAAGAACTGGGTGCGGCCAAGGACGCCGTGGCGCCGTTCCTCGCGTCGCTGCTCTCTCTGCCTTTCAACGCCACGGGTCCATCGAATACCCTGAGCCCCGTCCGGCTTAAGGAAAAGACGCTGGAGGCGGTCCTGGAATGGCTGCGCCTCTCGGCGACGAAAGCTCCGTTCCTGCTCGTCATCGAGGATCTGCACTGGATGGATCCGTCCACGCTTGAACTCTTGACATTGCACGTCGAGTGCGGCTTCAACGATCGCATCCTGACGCTGCTGACGTTCCGCCCGGAGTTCGAGACTCCGTGGAAGAACAAGGCGCATCAGACCGTCATGGCGCTCAATCGGCTTACGCGGAAGCAGATCGCCGACATGATGCAACAGCGCACCGGGGTGAGGAAGCTGCCGCCGGCGCTCGTTGAGCAGATTGTCGTCAAGACCGACGGCGTGCCCCTCTTCGTCGAAGAATACACCAAGATGGTCATGGAATCCGATCGGCTCAAGGACGTGGACGGCAATGTCGAGATCTCGGCGTCCTTCGTCAGCCAGCAGATCCCGGCCACACTGCAGGATCTGCTCATGGCCAGGCTGGATCGCATGGACAGCGATCGCGACGTCGTGCAGATTGCCGCGGCACTCGGGCGCGAATTCACCTATGAGCTGATCCGTGCCGTCACGCCGCTCGAAGAGGCGACGCTGCAAACGGAGCTGGGCAAGCTGGTGACGGCTGAATTGCTCTATCAGAAGGGGCGTCCCCCGGAGAGCAGCTACCTGTTCAAACACGCGCTGATCCAGGATGCCGCGTACCTTTCGATGCTCAAGAGCAAGAAACAGCTCGTCCATCGGCGCATTGTTGAGGCCATCGAGAAGCAGTTCGCGGAGTTGGCGGAACGGCAGCCGGAAGTGCTGGCGCACCATTGCACGGAAGCGGGACTGGCTCCGCAGGGCATCGCCTACTGGATGAAAGCCGGGCAACGGTCGATGGAGCATTCCGCGAATGCCGAGGCGGCCAGCCACCTGCGCCGCGGGCTCGAATTGCTCGCCACGCAGCCGGACACGCCGGAACGCACGGGGCAGGAGCTCACGATGCAGATTCGGCTCGGCACCGTGCTGATCGCGACGCAGGGATATGCGGCGCCCGAGGTCGGGTCCATCTTTGCGCGAGCGCGCGAACTCTGCGAGCAGATCGGTCAGCCCCAGTCCTTGATGGCGGTGTTATGGGGTATCTGGGCCTGGCGCGTGGTCCGCGAGGAATTTGATATCTGCCTGCAACTCGCCGACGAGGCCATGCTCTTCGCGCAAGCGCAAGCGGAAGAAGGCATCCGCATGGAAGCGCACTTCATTCCAGCGCTGACTCGCTTTTATCGCGGTGAATTCACCAAGTCCCTGGAGCATTGCGACGCCGGCCTTGCTCTCTACGATAGTGAGCGCTGCAAGGCGTGGTCGCATGCCACGGGTCAGAATTCGGCCGCCACATTCCGTTGCTACCGCGCACTAGCGCTCTGGTGCCTAGGCTATCCAGACCAGGCTCAGCAGGTCGGTCAGGAGGGAGCCGATCTGGCCGCCGCGCTCAAGCACCCGTTCAGTCAGTGTTATGCCCTGCACCATCTCGGCTGGCTGCAACACCACCTCAGGCTCGGCCAGAAGGTGCAAGCCACGGCCGAGGCGGAAATCGCAATCGCCAGTGAGCAAGGGTTCGCGTTCTGGCGCGCGACCGGCACGCTATGCAAGGCCGCCGGCTTGTCCCTGCAAGGCAAGGCCGACGAAGCGATGGAAAACCTGCGCCAGGGATTGGCCCTCTATCGCGCAACCGGCGCCGGACTCTCCCTGGCACACTATCACGGCTACTTCGCATATACCTACTTGCTGCTCGGGCAAATTGCCGACGCACTGCAATCCGTGGACGACGCGCTTGCCGCCGCGGCCAAGAATCACAACGATTTCTTCCTGGCGGAGTTGCATCGACTGAAAGGCGAAATACTCCTGGCCCAGACGCCCGACGATCAGATCGGCGCCGAGGCTTCCTTCCAGGATTCCCTCGCGGTTGCCTTGAAGCAACGTGCGAAATCCTGGGAGCTGCGCACTACCATGAGCTTGTGCAAACTATGGCACCAGCAAGGACGCCACGCCGAGGCCCGCAATCGTCTGTTGACTGCGCTGGCCTGGTTCACCGAAGGTTTCGGCACGCCCGACCTCGTGGACGCAACGAACCTGCTTGACCAATGGACCTGATTCCAATCATCCGTTTCTGTTTCCCTGCCGCGCGCGCCAAGCCGCTGGCGGCACACCAACGAAAGGTACCAACATGGGAAAACCCGGCACGCTGACGAAGGACAAACTCGGCTTCTCGATGCCTGTGGATGCCCCCCTCTACGGCCGGCTGCCGGTCCTGTACAAGGGGGTGACCATGCTGATCTACGAATACATCACCAGCGCCGACGCCGCGGCAGCGCTGCTGCCGGCGCAATGTGAATTGATCGATGTGCCGAACGCTCCCGCGGCTGCGGTCGCCACGTTGCTGTTTGCTGAGTATCAATGGAGCACGATCGGCCCCTACAACGAAGTCGCGCAGGCGATCCCGTGTCTGTACAAGGGCAAGCTAATGACCTATGCGGTCCGTCTGCACGTCACGACCGACCGCGCCCTCACCATGGGCCGAGAGTGCGGCGGTTTTGCCAAGAAACTCGGCGACATCCCGATCAAGCATGACATGTCGTACGCAGCCTGGCTCGATCGGCCGACCGGTATCCGCATCTGCTCCGGCGTCCTGGAACCCGGGCTCAAGCTGCCGAAAACCTCGCCCGACGCACTGAAGGAGCTCGATTTCATCAGCCTGCGCCTGATGCCCAACATCGGTGCTCCGGACACGCCGTCGCTGCGTCAGCTCATGCGCACCAAGTGGCTCTTCCAGAACGGCGAGACCTGGTCGGCCAACGGCTCGTTCAGCTACTCGGGGGCATCCAGTCTCGACCCCTATCACAAGCTGCCGTTCCTGGCCCCGTACAAGAATCTGCTCTACATGGGCGAGATGGCCGTCTCCGACCAGGCGGGGGTTCTTGAGGATTTCTAGAGAGGACTACCTGTTCGGCGATTCACCAACGAATTGCGGCCGGCCGGGAGCGATAGATTCCTCGCTCCCGGCCGGCGGCGGTTCGTTTCGTGGGGATCGCAATCAGGTCTGAGGCTCGACGCCCAGGTCTCGAAGTTCGGCCCGCAACTTCTCGGCCGCGGTCTCCGTGGCGCTCGTAGAATTGAAACTTCTTCTGCATCTCGGCCACGCGGTTGCCAGGAGACATGACCTCCCACACGACCTGCGGAGCGACGCCCGCCTGGACAAACTGCGTGTAGGACCCGCGATGCCCCTTCGGTCGTCCGAAGACCACGAGGACATCCGGGGCCTGTACCATTTCCGCATGCCCCTCGACCGGATACCAGAAAAGGTCCCCGGCAACGAATACATTGGGGTCGTCCCCGAATTGGGCGTCGAGGCCCCCCTTGATGGTCACAATCCACTCGAATTGCAGGGTATTCTCGGCCAGGGGCTTGCCGTCGCCCTCGGGATACAGAAACTTTAGCGGAATCCTTTTCTGCATGGGTCAATTTTCCGGCATCCGGCTCGAACTTGGCCGGTACTTTCTTGTACCCGCTACCATATCCGATTACAATCCCTTCGTTCCAGTGTGAAATTGCACTACTTCAAGGAGCGCACGCATGAGGTATTTGGGTGGCCGATATTGGGTTCTTTTGGGCATGCTCGCGCTCGCGCTGTTCGCTTCGTCGGGCCAGCCTCAAGACGAGAAGAAAAAGGACCCCTTCGATCAAGCCGTCAAGCATCTCAAGTACCGCTCGATCGGCCCTGCGGCGGGCGGACGCACGACGCGCTCCAGCGGCATCCCCGGCGATCCAACGACGTACTACGTCGGCGCAGCTAGCGGCGGCGTCTGGAAGACGACCGATGCCGGCATTTCGTGGAAGCCGATCTTCGACGATCAGCCGACTTCGTCGATCGGCGCCCTCGCAGTCGCTCCGTCCGATCCCAACGTCGTCTATGTCGGCTCCGGCGAAGCCAACATCCGCGGCAATGTCGCGCCTGGCAACGGCATCTACGTCTCCACTAACGGCGGCAAGTCGTGGAAGCACGTGTGGAAGCAGAAGGGGCAGATCGGACACATCGTCGTGCACCCCAAGAATGCCAGCATCGCCTACGCCGCCGTGCTTGGCAGTGCGTTTGGACCGAATCCGGAGCGCGGCATCTATCGCACAGTCGATGGGGGCAAAACCTGGACGCAGTCTCTCAAGAAAAACGGGGACGTCGGCGCCATTGACGTTTGCATCGACCCGAACAACCCGCGCATCCTATTTGCAGCACTGGTGGAAACGCGCCGCACCCCATGGAGCCTGACGACGGCGGGGCCAGGCAGTGGGCTCTTTCGCAGCGAAGACGGCGGCGATTCGTGGAAGGAAATCGAACCTGGCGATGACAGCGGTCTGCCCGCCAAGCCCTATGGCCGCATCGGCGTCGCCGTCGCCCCATCCGATAGCCGGCGCGTGTACGCCCTCATCGAAGCGGAGAACGGCGGCCTTTACCGTTCCGACGACGGCGGCGAGAAGTGGACCCTCGTCAACGCCGCCCGCTACCTCCGCCAGCGCCCCTGGTACTTCTCGACGGTCCATGTCGATCCGAAAAACCCCGACATCGTCTACTGTCCCAACGTCCGACTCGCCAAGAGCAGCGACGGAGGCAAATCGTTCAAACAGATGAAGGGCGTCCACCATCCCGATCACCACGACCTGTGGATCGATCCCAAGAATCCTCGCCGTATGATCGACTCCAACGACGGCGGCGTCGATATCACCACCAACGGCGGCGAAACTTGGCATGCGCCGCCCTTGCCCATTGCCCAGTTCTATCACATCAGTGTCGATAATAACGTCCCTTATCGCGTGATGGGCAACATGCAGGACCAGGGGACGGCATCGGGGCCAAGCAACTCGCTCTCCTCCGCCGGGATTTCGCTCAGCGATTGGCACAACATCGGCGGCGGGGAGACCGGCTACTCCGTCGCCGACCCGGGCGATCCCAACATCGTCTACTCCGGCGAATACGCGGGCATCCTCACTCGCTACGATCATCGCACGCGACAAGCTCGCAATATCAGCATCTACCCGACCAACCCGTCAGGCAAAGGCGCCGAGGATCTGCGCTATCGCTTCCAGTGGACCGCGCCGCTCATGATCTCCCGCACCTCCATTGGGGATATGGGGCGGGATGTTTATCCACTCTACCACGCCGCCAACGTCCTCTTCCGTTCCAGCGACAAGGGCAAATCCTGGGAGAAGATCAGCCCCGATCTGACGCGTGACGACAAGTCGAAACAAAAATGGTCCGGCGGACCCGTCACCGGCGACAACACCGGCGTCGAGTACTACGGCACCATCTTTGCCATCGCCGAGTCCCCCAGTAACAACCTTCGCGCTCCGAACAACTACGTCCTCTGGGCAGGCTCGGACGATGGCCTCGTTCACGTCACGCGGGACGGCGGCAAGAAGTGGGACAACGTCACCAAGAACATCGTCGGCCTCAAAGAGTGGGGCACTGTCTGCTGCATCGAAGCGTCGCCACACGACGCCGGGACCGCCTACGTCGTTGTCGATGCCCATCGGCTCGATGACAACACACCGTATCTTTACATGACGAAGGATTTTGGTAAGTCGTGGAATTTTCTGTCAGCAAATCTTCCGAAAGAAGATTACCTGCGCGTCGTCCGTGAGGATCCCCAAACGCCGGGCCTGCTCTTCGTTGGCTCCGAAACGCAGGTTCACTTGTCGCCCGACCGCGGCGTGACGTGGCACTCTCTCAAGCTCAATATGCCCACGGTCGCGATCAGCGATCTCCATGTCAAGGACAACGACCTCGTCGTCGGCACCAGTGGCCGATCGTGCTGGATCCTGGATGATCTAACGCCAATCCGCCAGTTCTCCCCTCGCCCCTCCGGGGGAGAGGGGCCGGGGGTGAGGGGGCCTCGCTTCTTCGCAGTTCAGCCGGCGACGCGCTGGCGCTATCACGGCGAGAATTATGCCGGCGAGGACCGCATCCCCGGCGACAATCCGCCCAAGGGGGCCATCCTCAACTATTACCTACCGACCAAACCCAAGGACGAGCTAACCCTGGAGATTTTCGACGGCAAGGACACCCTCGTGCAGAAGCTGTCGAGCAAGAAGGCTGAAGTGGAGATTGACGAGGACTCGCCCGATGTGCCGTGGTCGATCTTCAAGCCGACGATGTTGTCGAAGGAAGTCGGCATCAACCGTGTCGCCTGGAATCTGGAAATGATAGGCCCGAAGGTCATTCCCGGGGCCAAGAACGATGCCGGCGTCCCATACCGCGGGCCGTTGGTCCCGCCGGGAACTTACACGCTCAAGCTGCGCGTGGGGGATCAGGTGCTTACCCAGAAGGTGGAAGTGCGGAGCGACCCGCGCGTCAAGACGCCGACGAAGGAGCTGGAGGACTCCCATCAGCTCGCATTGCAACTGCGCGACGATATCACCCGGCTGTCGAACATCGTCATCGCCCTGCAATCCGTCCGCGACCAGATCCAAGCTCGCGTCAAGGCGCTGTCGTCCGAGCCCGAGCGCCAGCGAGCAGAGGCGTGGATCAAGCAAGCGAAGGCCCTCGTCGCCAAGCTCGACGCGCTCGAAGTGCAACTGCACAATCCCAAAGCGCAAGTGACCTACGATATCCTCGCCATGAAGGGGGGCGCGAAGTTGTATTCGCAGCTTGCCCCCCTGTATGATTCAGTCAAGGACTCCGACGGCCCAGTGACCCAGGGCATGCGCGAGGTCTATGCGGAGCACGCCAAGGAGCTGGCCCGGCTCGATGGAATATGGCGGAAGCTGCTGGACGATGAGGTCACACAGCTAAACGACCAGGCTCGCGACCTCCAACAGCCGGCCATCGTGGCGCCGAAATAACGTTCCAGACGAGCCGCGACCGTCAGGGAGCGTCAGAGAGTCCGCGATCCCGGACGGTCGCGGCTCGTTTACAAACTCCCTTATCCCTTGGTCGCAGGCTAAGCATGCCAATCACCGTCACCTGCTCCTGCGGCAAGTCGTGGCAAGTCGGCGATGAATTCGCCGGCCGCGACGGCGCCTGCCCCGGCTGCGGCCAGGCGATACACATTCCCGGCGCGGCAGAGGGCCAAATCACCGGGCAGCCTCCCCGACCCGCGCCACGCCCTCCGCCCCCCTGGGATCGCCCGGACTACGATGCCGAGCCCGACGACGACAGCGCCATTCTCCGCACCCATGACGGCAGGCCGATCGCTGCGGATGATGACTTCTTCGTCGATGCGCCTCCCGCGCTGGGGCTGATCCAGAGCGTCTACACATCACTCAAGAAGCACAAGGCCCCGATGCCGTTCGTGCTCAAGGCGGTTCTGTCCATCATCCTCTTCGTGCTGGCGGCGGCCGTCAGCGCTTTCATGACCGGCTGGTTGACATTCGCCTTCCGCATCTGGCTCGATTGGCCGATACCATTCCCGGCAATCTTGATCGTGACTTCCATCCTCGCCGGCATCATATCGCTGAGCATCTTCTCCTGGTGGACCCGGTTCGTGCATACCTGCTCCTACGTCGGCAGGGACGGCATCGCCGTCTTTCAATGCGCAGGGGCACGTGAGCGGGTCATACGCAAAGACATCTTTCACTTCAAGGACGCCATCGAACTACGCACCGGCCAGACCAGGCAGTATTACCTCGGCGGTTACGCGGGCACCGACTACGTGTTCCTCTGGTTCGACGAACGAGGCAACATCGCCTACCGCTTCATGGGCCGTTACAAGAGCGAGACCGGCATCCCGGCGCCGGACGACCCCTATCACTTCATGCTAATGGCCGAGCATGCCTGGACCACGCATCTGCTGCGTGACATCGACCGGATTCTCGCCGACGACGAAGTGCTCTACTTCCCGCTCAAGGAAGGCGACTTCGTTCGCCTCGGCGAAGGACTTCTCATCCTGGAGCAAGCAGGCCGAAGGATCGAGTTGCGCGCCGACCAGATCGAGAAGATCACGATGGGCGACGGCGTCATCTCGGTGTGGGAAGCCGGTGCCCGCAAAGGGTGGTTCGTTAGCGAAGGCGTGTACCAGTTCATGTATCACGACCTGGGTAACGCGCGGTTCTTCACGATGGCGTTAGAGAAATTATTGGGATTTCAGCTCTAACAAGGTCAACGTTTCATGCTCCGCAAATGGCCGTGCGGCATTTGCAGGATGATCAAGGCCATGGCCGTGCACTGATGCGGGCAGCCCGAGTTTGCGTGATCAACCCATCGATCGTCTTTCTGCCTGCCGATCAACTCGTCGCGGATCGCGGGATACCACAGCTTCCATTCCTTGTCCCCCGCGTACCACATCGTCTGGGTTGCATAAAAATGGCCATAGGAGTAATGAAACACGACGCGCTCCGCTCCTTCACCCGGCTTGAACTTTTGCAGGTAGCCCAGACCCTCAGTGATGGCTTCATCCTCCTTGATGCCCGCACGATTCAATGCCGCCAGAGCGGCAGCCGTGCGCGAGAAAGTAGCCGTTCCCGCGTTCCGCATGTAGCGAAACCCGCCACTGTCCTTGATTTGACACGCCTTGATATAACCGACGGCCTGGTCGAGCGTCGCTTGCGGTACGGTAATATCCGCCTCGCGCGCGGCATGAAGGGCCGCGACCTCGACCGACGTGACCGTGATGTCCTCGCTAATGCCATTGGGCTCATAGCGCCAGCCGCCGGCCTTGGATTGCGAATCGACCAGCAGCTTGACGGCCCGTTCCAGCGCTGCCTTGACTTCGTCTCGCTGTTTCTTGTCGGACAGCTTGGCATGAATGTCGGCAAGGAATTGCAAGGCGTACCCGTGCCCATACATATTCGCCGATCGCTTGCCGGCCAAGTACCCGTTCTCATGTTGCTGACTCAGCACGAAACGCAACGTCTTGGCAAGCCGCTTGCCAATTTCGCCCTGGTCTGGTTGATGGCCGGCGGAGAGCAGCGCCAGGCCGGTGAGACTCGTCACCGCGACGTTGGGCCCCCTCGTTCCCCAGGCCCCGTCCGGGCTTTGCTCTTTCACCAGATAAGCCAGGCCGGCATCCATTGCCCGGCGCGTGTCCTTGGTGATTAGCTCGTTTTTTTCGGCCTGCGCCATTCCGGGCAGGCACAGACCCACCAGCAAGATCCAGCCGATTCTCATGGCGATCTCCCGTTATTCGTTTCGCTTTCGTGCCCTTGGTGGATACTTCTCAGAACACCTCCATAACCGGGTTGCCGTCGCAGATCGTGTGGAACTGGCATGATTGGTCATGGCAGCTTATCTCCCACTCCGATCCATCACTGTTCATATCGCCGGGACAGGATGTCGCCCGCCTGGGGATCGATCACGTAATGTGGCCCACCTCCCGCGGAAAGTGGATCGGTCAGATCATAATCAACGTGCCAACCGTCCTGACAAAGGGTCAGAGTGATCTTGAACCCCGACAAGTCGCGGTAAGCGGATTGCGCATCCTGGTGAGCAATGCGCAACACGTCGGCCACGGCCAGACTTGTTCCCGATACGCTTGCAGTTGCCACGCGTTCGTCTCCTTTGGATTTTCACGGCGGATAGCCTGGACCGCCCACGAGCCCACCCCTTCGGCTGTCCGGTCCTGTATGGTGGTCGCCGTCTTCCGCGCGAATCAGCCACGGGACGCCCGTGAAGTTCGCTGCCTTTTCGTCCTGGGTGCTGGGTCCAGTCTCCCATCCCTGTGAAGCCGGATTGGGATGCGTGTGGAATGTTCCCACGATCACATGATCGGTCAACAGCGGAGGATTCCCCAGGGAGAGGCTACTGCGTTCGCCGGCTGGGGCCCTTTGGATCTTGATGTCACCTGTCAGGAGATCAAGGTAAATCCAGCCGCCCTCCTCGAGTCGATTGTTCGGATCGTTGACCTGGGAATCGGTCCATGCATCCTCCATACTTTGGACGACGACCGGATTCGCGAGAAGCTCCGCAGCGGTGGGCGGTCGCGTTGGGATGGCCATCTTATCCCCAGGTCATGGTTCCAATTGCCATTCTATCACCGTAGTGGTGAAAAAGTGTGAGTGCCGTGCAGGGTTCCATCAGAAAACCTCCATCACCGGATTACCGTCGCAGATCGTGTGGAATTGGCCCTGGATGTCGTAGAGTTGGGCGCGTGGGTCGATGCCCATGATGTGAAAGATCGTCGCGGCCAGTTCGCTGACGTGAACGGGCCTTTCACGGGGATATGCGGCGAACTGGTCCGACGCGCCGACCACGTTGCCCCCGCGCACCCCGCCGCCGGCCAGCACCACCGAGTAGCAGTTGCACCAGTGGTCGCGGCCGCCAATGTTGTTGGTGTTGTTCGAAAAATTGACCCCCATCCGCGGCGTGCGGCCAAACTCGCCCATCCAGATCACCAGCGTCTCGTCCAGCATGCCGCGCGTGTGCAGGTCTTCCAGGAGGGCACTGAACGACTGGTCAGCCGGCGGCAGTAATTGATGCGAGCGGGCGACGTGATTCTGATGCGTATCCCAGCTGCCGCGATCGACATCGACGTGCGAAAACACCGACACGAACGGCACCCCCGCCTCGACCAGCCGTCGGGCCAACAGCGTGCTCTGCCCTTGCAAGTGTCGGCCATAGCGATCGCGCACGCGGTCGGCTTCCTTGCGCAGGTCGAACGCCTCGCGCGATGCCGGCGCGGTCAGCATGTTGAAGGCACGCTGATAATGCGTACTCATCGATTCGACCGCACCGCCGCGATCCAGCATCCGCTGTTGCTGATCGAACCGTTGCAAGAGCGACTGGCGCCCGTCAAATCGGCCCGCATTCACCTCGGCCGGCAGGACGACGCTATCGACGCGAAAGTCCTCCTCGCTCGGATCGGCACCCAGCACAAACGGATCGTAGGCCGCGCCCAGATAGCCCCCCATGAGCCCCGGCGATTTCGACGGCCCATTGTTGGTCGTGTTCGGAATGATGACATGAAACGGCATCGACGTCTGCGGCGGACGCAGCCGGGCCACCACCGACGCGAAATGCGGATGATCGGTGCGCCGCGCGGCCGTGCGATTGGAGATCGCCATCGGATCGGTCGCCTCGCGGCCAACGATGCTGCAATAGATCGCCGGATTGTGGCAGCGGATGGTGTGGTTGACTCCGCGCAGAATCGCGATCTTGTCGGCATGCGCGGCCACGCGCGGCAGGGCATCGGTAAGGCGCAGGCCAGGCACGCGCGTCGAGATGGTGCGAAAGATGCCGCGAATCTCGGCGCTGGCGTCTGGCTTGGGATCGAACGTCTCCGCCTGATACGGCCCGCCGACCTGAAACAGGAGGATGCACGCCTTGGCGCGCGGCCGTTCGGCGGCCTGCCCCGCAGCCCTTGCCGCCAGTACGTTCAAAAGTCCCGCCGAGAAAAGGGAGACGCCGCCGAACTGGAAGAAACCGCGTCGGTGCAGCCGCATCAACAAATCCTCTCCCCGTTTAGCGCCCGTGCAACACCATCGGCCCGTCCCGCGCGATCAGCGAACGCCAAACGAAGGTCAGTGTACCAGATCAGCCCCCGTCAAGCAATTTGCCCAGTCGATCTTTGAGCTGTTCATCCGCGGCCGGCGACCAGAGGAAATCGTCGAGCGGCTGGAAGCCCCCTTCCGCAGTGAAGTCAGCCTGAGGCGCGGCCAGAAGCGGCAGATTGCCGAGCACGCGTTCGCCGCTCGCCAGCGTGAAGTGACGAAGGCCCGTCAACTCGCCCACGGGCACAGCGGCGAGAAGGATCGGCGTCGGGCCGTCCGTGACCAGGATGTTGTCTTGAATTGCCAAGGTGTTCACGACCTCGTTGGCGAGCGCCCGCAGCGCGAAGGGCGCTAGCCCCGCTGTGCCTGCGACGCCGCTGCAGACATAAAAGCACGGCGTCACGTCCACGACCCCATCCACCCAAAGCCGGCCGTCACGCGTCGGCAGCGTGCTGAGGCTGCGCACCGTTCCGTCGGCCATGTTGGCCAAGTAACGCGTGGCACAGATGCGCAGCGCTTGCTGAAAGCCCTTTCTGCCCAGCACGCGAACGGTATGGACGCATAACTCACGCGAGCCAAAATGCCACGAGACGCGGTAGCTCCCGACCATGCCAAACTTCGGCAACTGCACGGCGACAGGTGCTTCGCGGGCACGCAGCAAATCGCTCGTCCATGGCACCAGCACCGAGGCGACACGCTCGCCGTTCTCGCGCTCGATATTCACTCGCAAATCGATATGGAGCGCTGGCGCCAACGGGCGCGGACTGCGAATCACAGCCGACGCAAACACATTCTTGGCTTGCACGCCGACAAATCCGCGGCACGCTGCCGTCTGCTCGCCGAAGCCGACATGAAGCGCCGGCATGGTCAGGGCGATCTCTTCCTTGAACGTCGTCGCCGAAAGAATCGGCAGCTCCACGCGCCCCAGCGCATGCTCACGCCAAAAAAACTCGGCCGCAGTGTCGCGTCCAGGAACACCGATGCGAAAGAAAACGCGCAGGGCGGCCGATTTCTCGGACTCGTGAACAAGCTCGGCGACCGCGGGAAGCGAACCATCCGCGAACCGCAGCGTGAAGTCCTGCTTCAAGCGCGGCGCCTTGGCCGGCAACTTCACGTTCGCCTCAACGATCACGGCATCGGCGTTCCAAGGAATCGGCAGCGCATCAAAAATCAGCCCGGCCTTCTCGTAGCGAACGTGCAGGCCGGCATTCCCCGTGAGCGGTTGCGTCATGATGCGCGCATTCTCGTGGTTCGGATCAATGTGACGAAAAATCTCCCGCAGCCAGAGATCGCGAACGAGCCGCGACCGTTAGCGAGCGTTGGCAAATGCCGGTTCCCGCTCCCTAACGGTCGCGGCTCGTGGCAGACAAAAAGATTTTTCTAAACCATTCCTCGCCATCCGTCGCATGCGCGTCCGCCTAACGCAAGCTTGCTAACCCTGGTTGAGCCTAGCCAGCGCGTCGTCCAGCGCCCGATCGAGGTCGGCCGGCGCCATCGGCTCACGACAAACCAGGCAGTCCGGCGCGCGCGGAATGCGAAAGCGGTGCGTGCGAAACGCCTCCTCGAAGATGCCCGGCACCTTCTCCAGCGTAAATAGCAAACTCGTAAACCCAGGCGCATAGTCGGCAGGCTGCGCCAGCAGTTGCAACGTGACCTGTGCATGCAACGACGCGATCAGTTCAATCGAAGCCCGGCTCGCGGGGATCGTCGTCTCGGCGATTGGCCCGCCCGGCGCAGAGTAATCCGGCGGCTTACTCTGATCGACATTGACCGACCGGCGCAAAAAACTCGCAACGCAGCCGTAGCACGGTCCGCCCGGCGCAAACCAGTGGACGAATCCGCCGATTCCGCCCGCGAGCACCTCACCCAGCGTCCACGGCTTCTGGAAACGGCGCATCAATGCGTCGAAGTGAAACTTCGCCGGCTCGTTGTCGGCGGCGCAGATGCCGAGGTCGCATGATTGCGCTGCTGATTCGATTGCCGCGGCTTGATCCAGATCGAGAAGATCGCACGGCAACAGATCGACACGCAGCTCAGGCCGGCGGTCCGAAAGCCAGGCGGACGCGAGGTCGGCCTTGCGCTGGCCCACGGCGGATTGCGGGAACTGATGGCGGATCACATTGTGCGGTTGGTAGACATCGGGTTCGATCAGCGTGACATGGGTAAGACGCGGGTCACGGCAAACGATATCGAGGACGGTCATGCCGCCGGAGCCTGCGCCGACCTGGAACAGATGGGACAAGGGAATTCCTTCTTGCTCCCCTTTCCCTTCGGGAGAGGGGAGTTGCAATCACTTTGCGTCCGGCAACGGCCATTCGCCCGTCGCATGCCAAACCTCGTAACACGCCAGCCACCGCCACGCGGCCTGCACGGCGAAGACGCAGGTGAACTTGGCCAGGTCCCAGCGGCTCGTCTCGCGCGTGCTCCCCTGCTTCCACATACACAACTGCTGTCCTTCCAGAAGATGCGGGCAGAACGCAAGCGGCGTTATCACGCGCGTCTCCGGCGGCGCCGTCGGATAGCCCGGCGGTAGCCGTGTTTCCAGTTCGTACACATTGTGCATCGGCTTGAGGGAATAGCGCAGTAGCAAGCTCTTGCCGTGCCGAACAACCTTGATCTTGAACTCGTCGGCACGATCGGCATTGTAGCGCTCAAGAATCGGGATCTCAACCGCCAGCAAACGCCGTTTCCCAGCTTCAGTGTCGAGTAGGCTCATGGGAGCACCAGGTAGTTAGCCGGAAACGCAAGCGATGGACGCACAATCCGTCGCTGGCGCTTCCGGCTAACAAGCAATCAATAATGGCACGGCACCGACTGGATCGCGGAGATAACCTCTTCGTCGCTGACTTCGCCGCTGGCGCCGACGAACGAGGTGTCGCGCCGGTCCATCAGGATCGCGAGGTTGTCCTCGGCGTTGCCTCGTAGTGCGTCAACCAGCTTCTGCCGTTCTTCGGTATTGAGGGGCCGAAAGTCCATGACGTTTCTCCTTTTTTCCGAGTAATTCACGATTCAACCAACATCCGTTCCGACTCTTTCGTCAGGTCAGCGAGAATTAAATAGACGGCCCGGAGCAAGTTCGGCTCATGCGGATCGATGGCGATGACCTGACCGTCCCGATCCCAATAATACCGCGCTTCGGTGGTGCTTAACAAGAGGCGAAGTTGCTGCTGAGGTGCTGCAAGGTCAATCCGGACGCAAAGTAGGTTTTCCGGATCATCCTCGATCACGTTCAGATGAACATGGGCCAATTGCCGACACAGATGATCGATCGCTCCAGCCTGGGCTTCGATCGTGTCCCAGACGCTCCGCGCAGGGAGCGCAAGATCGGAACCGAGGGTCACTTGCACGGGCAACCGGCGATACCGCTCAGCGCCCGCGGCGAGGGCGTACCAGGAGAAACACAGTTCGCCCTGGACTTGCAGATGCGCGCCGGTCGATTCGCCGGCGCGGGCATCCGCGGTGCCGATGGCGAAAACGCCGTCGCCTCCCCGCAGCTGGCGTACCCAATGGCGGTCGCCGTGGAGGTCGCCATCGCTGGGGATACGGAAGCTTCCGGGGTGGGTGTGGACGACGCCGAGGATTTGCAGGCGCTTATCCTTTTGCCTGACGAGGCGACTCGCCAGCGCCTGAGCCGCTGCGTTGAAGCGGATGTGAGCAGCGCCGGCATCGCGCTCAGCCCCCGCGGGAAGAGCGGCCATGGCAATCGCCTCGCTCCCCTGGCGCAGGCCCATGAGGACCCAGCCGATCTCCTCGTCGCCGCGCAGGCTGCGGTAATGTTCGCCGTAGTCTTCGAAGAGGGTCCGCGCGACTCCATCCGCCAAGATGATTCGTTCCAGCGGCGCCAGACCGGCCGGCGGAGCCAGAGCGACTTCTCGCCTCCGCCAAAAACACAAGGCTGTCAACCATCCGAGCATGAGGGTTCCTTCCGTTGCTTCAACTCATCTTAACGCGAGCACCGATTTATGTCAAAGTCAGCAGGAATCGGGTTCTTCTTTCCCACCTCGGCACAACCGGCGTATTCTACTTCCGAGCCCAATTCCTTCAGACTCATCCAGACTCGTTCAGACTCATCCAGATTCATCCATACTCGTTCAGATTGAAGGGGGGACCCTCTGAATGAATAAATGAATACAGAATCCTGACAACGATCGCGGCTACTTCAACGCCTGAACGATCGAACGAATCGTCTCCGGCGTGGTCAGGCAACAACCGCCGATCAGGCGAGCTCCCGCGCCATGCCAGCGCCGTGCCTGTTTGCCCCAGTCTGCGTTGGCCGTGACACCGTGCCAGCATCCCGTACCGGCATTCCAAGATTCCCCGCTGTTGGGATAGACGATGAGCGGCTTCCGAGCGATGCCGGCGACGGATTCCACCAACCCCTCGATGAAGCCCGGCGGCGTGCAATTGACGCCGACGGCGACGATATTTACAGCATCATTCGCAAGCTGTACCGCCTCCGCGAACGATTCGCCATGACAGAGTCGACGCTCATCGCCGCAGCTGAAGCTGAGCCAGGCGCACGTCGCTGGAAACTCGCCAAGCAATCGCGCGAGTGCTTCCGCCTCGGCCAGGCATGGGACCGTTTCGCAAGCCAACAAATCGGCGCCACTGTCGGCCAAGATCTCCAGCCGAGGCCGATGCCAATCGATGAGTTGCTGCACCGTGAGGCCGTAATCGCCGCGGTATTCGGACCCATCATGAAGATACGCTCCATAGCAGCCGACCGACGCGGCAATGAACGGCCGACATCTGTCCTGGCGATGCAACTCGTGCTGCCAGAACGCGTCGCGGGCTTGCTGAGCGAGAGCCACACTGAGCCGCAGCAATTCGGCCGCGTGGTTGCGATCCAGGCCGCGCGCCAGCAATCCGGGGATCGTCGCTTGATAACTGGCTGTCGTGGCGACATCGGCGCCGGCAGCGAAATAATCGTAATGGACCTGGCGAATCAGGCCCGGATTTTCGAGCAGCACCTTGGCCGACCATAACGGATCACGCAGGTCGGCGCCGCGCCGTTCCAATTCGGTAGCAAGGGCGCCGTCGAGGATCACAACGCCGTCGTTGTCCAGAAATGGCGTGAGGGGGTTCATGAGTTTCCGTTCTCTGGTTGGACCGTCCCTGGCGCGTCCGGCTAACGGGTCTCGCTCGCCTTTGTAGAATAGCCGCTTGCCGTATCAAAGATCAAGGAGAATGGCTCATGTCTCAATCACGCGCAGGGCAAATCTCGTCGCTCGGTTGGTTTGCTGCCTTCATTGTCGTCATTGCTTTGGGCGGCTTGGCCTGGTTTGTCGCTGACTCCTTCCTCGAAGCAGCCCAGGAGCAGAAAGCCAACGCCCCGGTCGTCTACCAAGGCGCCCGCATCCACACCGCGTCCGGCCCCGTCATCGAACGAGGCGTCATGATCGTCCTTAAAGGCAAGATTCTCGACGTCGGCAGCGAGGATCAAGTCAAGATTCCCGCCGGGTCCCAAATCCGCGACATGACCGGCAAGGTCATCATTCCCGGCCTCGTGGACACGCATTCGCATATCGGCATCTTTGGCCGCAATCCAGGCGGCGCCGACGGCAATGAGATGACCGGCCCCGTTCAGCCGGGCCTGCGCGCCATCGATGCCATCAACCCGCACGACCCAGGTATTCGCATGGCACTCGCCGGCGGGGTCACCACCGCCAACATCATGCCTGGCTCCGGCAACGCTATCGGCGGGCAGACGCTCTACGTTCGCCTCAAGGGCAATATCGTCGAAACGATGCGCATCATGGCGGGGCGCATCCTCGGCGGCATCAAGTTCGCCAACGGTGAAAACCCGAAGGGCTACGGCCAAAAAGGCATGGCGCCCCACACACGCATGAAAATCGCCGCCCTCCAACGCGACATGCTCGCCAAGGCGAAAAACTACAAGCAACAATGGGACATTTACAACAATGCCAAAGCCGCCGGTGAGAAAGCCTCGGCCCCCGAACGCGACATTAACCTCGATCCGCTTGTCGAAGTGCTCGAACGCAAGCGCACTGTCCACTTCCACTGCCATCGTGCCGACGACATCATGACCGCCGTGCGGCTCTCCGAAGACTTCGGCTTCGAGCTCGTCTTGCAGCATTGCACCGAGGGCTACCTCGTCGCCGAGGAACTGGCGAAACGCGGCATTTCGGTTTCGCTCACGCTGGTCGATAGTCCGGGCGGCAAGCCGGAGGTGATGGGGCTGCTCGAAGAAAACGCCATGGTCCTGACCAAGGCTGGCGTCAAGGTCGCGATCAACACCGACGATTTCGTCACCGAGTCGCGATTCTTCCTTCGCACCGGCGCGATTGCCGTTCGAGGCGGGCTCTCCGTGGACAACGCGCTCAAGGCACTCACGTTGCACGGAGCGCAGATGATGCACCTGGAGGATCGCATTGGCTCACTGGACAAGGGGAAAGACGCCGACTTCGTCGTGCTCTCCGGCGCCCCGTTCAGCGTCTACACCCAGGTGCTCGAAACCTACATCGAAGGCGACAAGGTTTTCGATCGCGCTCAACACGAAGACTGGACTTACCAGGCCGGCGGGTTCGCGCTGGCGAAGAACAAGGACCTGTTGCCCAAGAAAACGGCCGCGATCAAACCGCTTCCATCCGTCAATACCCCGGTGATACCAAAGGGGGCGCCAGGAATCGCCGACACTCCAAAGAAGTTCGCTGTGCTCGCGGGGCGAATCCACACCGTCAGCGGCGGAGTGATTGAGAATGGCATCGTCCTGGTCGAGAACGGCAAGATCACCAAGCTCGGAGCGCGGGACGATATCGCAATCCCCAAGGGCTACGGAGTTGTGTCCGCAGCCGTGGTGACGCCCGGATTGATCGACGCCCATTCCGTCGTCGGTCTGTCGGGCGCTCTCAACTTCAAGAAAGCCGATCAAGACCAGGACGAAATGAGCGACCCGAATCAAGCCGATCTGCGCGTCATGGATAGTTTCAACCCGCAGGAGTCGCTCTTGCAGTTCATCCGCGAGCACGGCGTCACCGTCGTCCATGCCATGCCAGGACGCGCCAATGTCATCGCGGGGCAGACCGGCATCTTCCGCACCCATGGCCGAACCGCGGAGCAGATGAAGATTCGCTTCCCTGCCGGCATGCTGGTCAACCTCGGCGAGATCCCGAAATCCTCGTATCCAGGCAAACTGCCCAATACGCGCATGGGGACGGCCAATCTCATTCGCAACGCCTTGACGTCAGCGCAAGCGTATGGGCAGAAGAAACAGACGGCCAAGGAGCCGCCCGCGCCCAACCTCAAACACGAGGCGCTAGAGCTTGTGCTCAAGAAGAAGATCCCGCTCATCTTCAGCGGCCATCGCGCTGACGATCTGCTCACCGGCCTGCGCATCGCCAAGGAGTATGACGTACAGACGATGCTGACCCTGGCGACCGAGGGCTACCTCATCTCCGAAGCGATTCTCGACGCCAAGGTCCCCGTCATCGTCCATCCAACCATGCAGCGAGCTTCGAGCCCCGAGACCTTCAACGGCCACCTGGGGAACGCTGCGTTCCTCATGGATCGCAAGGTCCCCGTCGCAATCTGCACGGCGTTTGAAGGCTATGTGCCGAAAACGCGCGTCCTGCGCTACGAGGCGGCGATGGCCATGATCAACGGCCTCGGACACGAACGGGCGCTGAAGTGCATCACGCTCGACGCAGCCAAGATGCTGGGAATCGACGATCAGTTCGGCAGCCTCGAGGTCGGCAAAGCGGCCGATCTGGTGCTCTATGACGGCGACCCCTTCGAGCATGCCACCCACGTGACGCACACCATCATTGCCGGCCGGATTGTACACGATCGCGCGGAGTATCTGAAACTGCCCTTCGAGCGGCGCGCGCTGGCGTTGACGACCGGCGGCGGCGACTTTGGATGCTGCCTGGGAGAATGGTGATTATTCCTCCCCTCTCCCTTCCGGGGGAGAGGGACCGGGGATGAGGGGCCAGGCCTCGCGCGCCCGCCCCACGTCACGCGGACGCTAAACGAGGATCACTATTTCTTCTCGTCCTCGGCCAACTTGTATTCGTAAATCGCGTCCAGCATGAACAACTTGTACCCCACCGGAACGCGGCCCACCAGGCCCACGAACGTCATCGTCTTCTTCTTTTCCAGCTCCACCGTGGACAAAATCGACAGCGTGTGCTTCACGCCGTCCTTGAGCGTGATCTCGTAATCGGTGGAGATCTTTTTCTTGTCCTCGGACGGAACAAAACGGAATCCGGCGAGCTTGTCCCAGTCGACCTTCACCGTCTTCTTGAACATCATGTACGGCAACACGCGATACTGGCCATCGACAAGCCAAACGGGGCGAAGGTCGTGCGCGGTGTGCTTTGTTTTTTCCTTGTCGTCGGCCGTCACGATTGCGGCCGCCCCCTTGGCCTTCTCGGGCGCCTTGGGCGTCGGAAACGCGACGCTGTGCAAACCCTTGTCGATGCCGCCATGGAATTTTACCGTAGCGGCGCCGAGGCCGTCGAGCAGCGCCTCGGCCTCGATGGTGATCTTGTTGCTCGTGAACTTGGTCGATCCGCCAAGGGTCACGTCTTCGCCGCTGTCGCTGATGGCGACGGCGGCGAACAATTTCTTCTCGCGATCATACGTAAGCTTGCGAATGCTGGTCAACGGCACGAAGGTAAAGATGCCATTCTTGTAGGTCGTCGTTTTCTCTTCGCGTACTTCAAGGAACTCCGGCGCCTTGCCCTTCGGCGTGACGGCCGCATCACCGGTAAACGCCAGCTGACGCGTGCCATGCGTGAAACGCCAATCGACGAGCTTCACTTCCTTGCCCCCGGCGGGCGGAACCACCAGTATATACGGCTTCTTGTCGTCGCTCTTCTCGGGATCTTTTTTGTCCTGGTCGCCGGCCTGAACACCGGCAGAGAGGAGGGCGGCACCAGCAAAAACTAGCCATGAAAACCAGCGCATGCGGAGATCTCCAGAAAAGCGGATCGGCGGGAAGGCGCGACTTCGGCGGGTTGATTTTCATGATAAGCGCCGCCGCCAACTTGTCCAGCACAGCGCTTTTTTGTTGGGCGCTGGCCGAATCGTCCGTTAAGATACCACTCAGCAGATCACCCCCATCCTCAGGATCGCCGCCATGGACCATGGCGCCAGCAATCGGAATCCGACTTGCCAGGAAGCCGGCTCAACCTGGCCGCCGGGCGTTCAGGTCGCTCTCGGTCTGCTCGTCTGCGCCAGCGCTTTCTTTCTGCTGGGCCGCTGGTCGCACGGAGACCCGCCTCCGGTTGTTGCACGCGAGGTCGAAACGGCGGCCCTCGATCTCAATTTCGCCACCAAATCCGAGTTGCGGCTCCTCCCCGGCCTCGGCGATGCTCTTGCCCAGCGCGTCGTCGATCATCGCCAGCGCGTTGGCCGATTCAGGAGCGTCGAGGACCTTCGCAAAGTCTCCGGCATCGGCCCCAAGACGCTCGAACGCCTGCGGCCTTACGTCTTCGTGACGTTGCCGGAAGCGTTTGTCGCCGACGACGAGTCCGAACCGATGGCCGCGGCCAGCAAGTCGTCCCTGCGCGGCACGACCGTCAGCAAGAAAGCCAGCGAGCTGACCGAGCCGATCAACGTCAACGCCGCCAATCAAACCGAGTTGCAAAAGCTTCCCGGCATCGGCCCGAAACTGTCGCAGCGCATCCTCGATGAGCGAGCCCGGGCGCCGTTCAAGTCAATCGATGAACTCCGCCGCGTTCCCGGTATCGGGCCCAAGACACTTGAGAAAGTGCGGCCGTATGTCACCATCGAGTAGGTTTAGCCGCGAGTCGTAGACCCTCGCGGACGGTAGCGTATCGGCCCACGCGGGTCTACGACCCGCGGCTAAACAGATTCGGGAACTGCAATGAAAAAATGGCTCCGCCGATCCATGATTGCCGCCGCGCTCGTCGCCCTGACGCTCGGTGTCCTGTACGAGATGGCGACGCACGTCGGCCGCGGCTGGATCCAGGGCGACGCATGGTACGAGGGCAGGCCGACCTCGTACTGGCGGGCTCGCTGTGACGAATGGTTACTGCGGTTCGACACGCCGGAGGAGGCCGTGCGCTGGCACCCACCGAACATCTCGCTGCCGATCCTTGATGGGGATCGTCCACCTGACACGGGAGGAAAGCCCCTGAATTACCAGTGGATCCGGCCACGTCCCGACAACGTCTTGACGCGAATCTTCGATCGCTTCCAATCCGCAGAAGTACGAATGCAGGAGGATTGGCCGCCGCGGGTGTTGTTCGGCTTCCCCGGCGCGGAACTGGTGCTGGAGGAATTGGTGCAAGAGGAGAGATACCGGTTGATTGCCGAGCGGGCGCTGCGCTATGCGGAAGTCTATCGCAAGATGGGGCACACAGAATGATCGGGTCTGCTTCGATGTGGAAACGCTGCCGCTACTGGTTCCTACTGATCGCCCTGATCGGCATCGCGCTCGCCGTCTACTTTGAGCCGACGCGCTGCGTCCGCGGCTGGCTGTGGGGCGAGGCATTCTTCGACGGGCGGCCGACGTCGTACTGGCGCGACCTGGTACAAAGGGACCTTCACCGCAAACCTACGGAGTTGTTTAATGAGCTTAGTGCCATGCCAGCCGCAACGTGGTGGGAGAAGGCAATAACACGATTAGGATTGAGCAAAAAGCAACGGTACTCGCGAGACCTCATTACCTTCGATCGAATGCTCTATCCGCACTTCGGGGAGCCTGCCCAGGACGCAGTCCTCGGGGAACTTTCACAGGATCAAGACGAGCGAATTGCCGCCTTCGCTGCGGACGCATCGAAAATGCGGGCCTGGACGCCAAGAGATCTCTACTGGATAGAACTCGTTCGTAAACACAACATTCGACAAGCTCAATAATATGCACGTCGATTTCAAACTCGTCAGCCCCTACCAGCCCGCCGGCGATCAACCCGCGGCCATCGAAAAGCTTACCGCTCTGGGCGAAGAATCATTGACAGAAATCCCACGCATGGCACAATAGCGGCATGAGCACGACGAATTCTATTGCCGACGCCGAACTTGCAATCTGGGAACGTGTGTTTGTTCCGGATCCGCGACGCATCACGCCGGCGCAGGCTCGCTACCTGCTGGAAGTCCGGTTTCCCCAGGCTGATCTCGACCGCATCAGCGAATTATCTTCAAAGGCCAACAAAGGAACGCTGGAAGCGCACGAGAAACTGGAGCTTGAACGCTACGTCCACGTCGGCCATCTTCTCTCGACCTTGAAAGCCAAGATTCGCGGGAGATTGAAAAAAGCCGCCTCTTGATCCCATGAACCGAACTATCGCCGACCTGATTCGCAAGCGCGCGCATTATTGTTGCGCATACTGCAAAATACCGCAAGAATTCGACGATTTGCCATTCCAGTTCGATCACATCATCGCGCAATTCCACGACGGCTCAGACGACCATCCAAATCGAGCTTGGGTCTGTGTCCCGTGCAACCTTCATAAAGGCACAAATCTGTCCGGCGTCGATTCGCGTACCGGGAAGATTGTCCGCCTCTTCGATCCGCGCCGCCAAAGTTGGAACCGGCCCTTCCGGTGGAATGACGCCGTGCTCGTTGGCAAGACGCAATGCGGCCGGGCCACCGTGCGGACCCTTCGAATCAACTTAACAAGCCGCGTCGCCTTCCGTCAGGCCCTCATCGACGCTGGAGAATTTCCGCGGTCCGAGCCGCGTCGATCGGAGCCGCCCTTGCGCGATCGGGTAGAATGAGGATGTGCCAGTCGATTACTCAAGGACCATCACGCATGCCCGTCGATTTCAAACTGGTCAGCCCCTTCCAGCCCGCTGGCGATCAGCCGCAGGCCATCGAAAAGCTCACCACCGGCTTTCGCGCAGGGCAAAATCGGCAGACGCTCCTCGGTGTCACCGGGTCCGGCAAGACGTTCACCGCGGCGCATGTCATCGCCAACCTTGGCAAGCCGGCGCTCATCCTGTCGCACAACAAAACCCTCGCGGCCCAGCTCTACAAGGAGTTCAAGGGCTTCTTTCCGCACAATGCCGTCCATTATTTCATCAGCTACTACGTCTACTACCAGCCCGAAGCGTACATTCCGCAGCGCGACATCTACATCGAAAAAGACTCCGCCATCAATGAGAACATCGACCGGCTGCGCCTCGCCGCCACCAGCGCCCTGGCGAGCCGCGAGGATTGCATCATCGTCGCCAGCGTGTCGTGCATCTATGGACTCGGCGCCCCGGCCGACTACAAGCGGATGATGATCTACTTGAAGAAAGGCGACACGATCGCGCGCGACAACCTGCTCTATCGCCTGATCGATATCCAGTATCAGCGCAACGACACCGCGTTCGAGCGCAGTCGCTTCCGCGTGCGCGGCGACGTCATCGAGCTTTGGCCCGCGTATGAGGAGTTCGCTCTTCGCATCGAGCTATTCGGCGACGAGGTAGACGCGCTGTCGATCATCAACCCGCTCACCGGCGAGACGGCGAAGGCTTGCGACGAGCTCTACATCTTTCCGGCCAAGCACTTCGTCACGCCGGACGAGCGCATCAAAGTCGCGGTCAACGGCATCGATCAGGAGCTGAACCAGCGTTTGGCGGTCTTCCGCGAGCAAGGCAAGCTGCTCGAAGCCCAGCGGCTGCAAGCGCGCACGCGCTTCGACATGGAGATGCTGCTCGAAGTCGGGCACTGCCCCGGCATCGAAAACTACTCGCGCTGGTTTACCGGCAAAGCGCCTGGCGAGCCTCCCTACACGCTGCTCGATTATTTTCCGGCGGACTTCTTGCTGATCGTCGACGAATCGCACGCGTCGGTGTCGCAGGTGCGGGCGATGTTCGCGGGGGATTATAGCCGCAAGACGACACTGGTGGAGCACGGTTTCCGCTTGCCGAGCGCGCTCGACAATCGGCCACTGCGTTTCGACGAGTGGGAGAAACGCATCCCGCAGGTGTTGTTCATGTCGGCCACGCCGGCGGATTATGAGCTAGAGGTGTCCGGCGGCGAATTCGTCGAGCAGGTGATTCGGCCCACCGGGCTGGTCGATCCGGTGCTGCACGTCAAGCCGGCACGTGGACAAGTGCCTGATCTGCTGGCCGAGATCAAGAAACGAGCCGACAAGCAGGAACGCACGCTCGTCACGGTGCTGACGAAGCGCCTCGCCGAGGATTTGACGGGCTACCTGCGCGACTCCGGCCTGCGCGCCAAGTGGCTGCATTCGGAACTCGACGCGATCGAACGCATGCAAATCTTGCGTGAACTGCGCGAGGGGGCATTCGATGCCCTGGTCGGCGTCAACCTCGTGCGCGAAGGGCTCGATTTGCC
>SXGT01872332.1_pt1 | contig 47745 bp, 31 predicted proteins | sample 3176221 | NCBI WGS metagenome assembly SXGT01 (sample SAMN11356862, study PRJNA531348) | freshwater metagenome | isolation source: freshwater sample F1-120 | place: China: Fuxian Lake, Yuxi | collected 2017-12-25 | reverse complement strand
CCCGACGACGCCAACCCGACCCAGGCCGACAGCGACGGGGACGGCCTCGGCGACGCGTGTGATCCCCCCACCGCCGTCGACGACCGCGACAAGGACGGGGTGGCCGACAGCCTCGACAACTGCCCGGACGACGCCAACCCGACCCAGGCCGACAGCGACGGGGATGGCATCGGTGACGCGTGTGATAGCCCCACCGTGACCCTTGACCGCGACCAGGACGGGGTGGGGGACAGCCTCGACAACTGCCCCGACGACGCCAACGCAGACCAGGACGACTTGGATGACGATGGCGTCGGCGACGTCTGCGACCCGGACAGGGACGACGATGGCGTCCTGAACCCCGTCGACAACTGCGTCGGCGTCCCGAACGCCGCGCAGGACGACTGGGACGGCAACGGTGTCGGTGAGGCCTGCCAGAACGGTGGGCTCGACGTCACGGGCGGCGCGTGCGGCGCAGCGCCCGGTGCACGTGGCCGGTCTGCAACGGGAGGAGCCGTCGTGGTGCTCGTGGTGCTTGCCGGCTTCTTGTGGCGTCGAGGCCCCCTGCGTGTGCTCGGCGCACTGCTGCTATTCGCGGCGGTGGGGGCGGTACCCAGCGCGAAGGCTCAGACGGGTGGGGCTGTGTCGAGCTTCCACCCGTCGCCCTTCATGCAGGACCTCATCACGGTTCAGAAGGCGACCACCCGCAAAGCGGGTAGCTGGAATATCGGCCTCCTCGCGGAGTACCAGCGAAACCCGCTGGTCATACGAGACACGGAGAGTGATGAGATCGTTCGGAAGATCGTCTCGGACACCGTGTTCGCGCACCTCCGCGGCGCCTACGCCGTAGCTGACTGGTGCGACCTGGGGCTGGTGCTCCCGATCCTAGCGTTTCAGGCGGGCGCGGGGATCGGGGGTGGCGCGGAGCCCAGCACCGCGGGCATCGGAGATCTCGAAGTGGCCGCGCGCTTTCGGCTCTTCCAGACGGACGACCAGCGCTTCGCCCTGGCGATCACGCCCACCCTCACGGCGCCGACGGGGCGGCTGGTGGACGAGTCGATGGGCAGCCCGTCGGTCACTTTCACCCCCTGGATCTCGCTCAGCTACGACCTGCCGGTGTTCGGCGTGGCCTTTGGGCTCGGCTACCGCGTGATGAAGGACTCGACCATCGCCGACCTCGTGCTCGAGGACGAGCTGCTGTTCCGCCTCGGGGTCTCGGTACCCGTGGCCGAGACCGTCGTGCTCCTGGCCGAGCTCGAAGGAGGGACCGCCGCGGCCAGCCCTTTTGCTGACGCCGGCCGCACGCCCATGGAGGCGCGGGCCGGCGTACGGGTTCTCGCTGCTCCCTCGGTCTCGGTGGACGTGGGCGCTGGAGCCGGCCTCACGCAGGGCTACGCCTCGCCCGATTTTAGAGTCTACGCCGGGTTCAACTTCTTCCACGAGCCGGTCGGCGATCGCGATGGGGACGGGATCCTCGATGAGGGCGACGCCTGCCCGGGCGATCCCGAGGACAACGACGGACTCGAGGACACCGACGGGTGCCCGGAGCCAGACAATGACAAGGATGGGCTCTGTGATCCCTGGGTGGCTGAGCGGCCCGCGCCAGCGCCGGAGATCACCCTCTGCCGCGGGTCGGACCGCTGTCCGGAGTCGCCGGAAGACAAGGACAAGTTCGAGGACGACAACGGATGTCCGGACCCAGACAACGATCAGGACGGCATCCCGGACGCCAAGGACGCCTGCGCGCTCGAACCTGAGGATGTGGACGGCACACACGACGACGACGGGTGCCCCGACCCAGACGACGACGCCGACGGGATCTGTGACGCGTGGGTGAGCGAGACGCACCAGCAGCTGGCGTACGAGGCGCTGTGCAAGGGCGTGGACAAGTGTCCGAAGGTCGCGGAGACCGTGAACGAGATCGAGGACGAGGACGGCTGCCCGGACGAGCTCGCCCACGTGGAAGGCAACAAGATCATCATCAAGGACAAGATCTACTTCTTCTACGGCAAGGCCGTGATCATGCCCAAGAGCGACCCGGTGCTCGCGGCCGTCCTCAAGATCATGAACACGAACCCGCAGATCACACGGGTCCGTATCGAAGGCCACACCGACACGCGCGGCCCCGCCCCGCGCAACAAGGCGCTCTCTGCAGCGCGCGCCAAGGCCGTACTGAAGTATCTGGTCAAGCAGGGCGTGGCGCCCGGTCGGCTGATCTCCGAGGGCTTCGGCGAGAGCACGCCGATTGTGCCCGTGGAGAAGACGGACGCCGAGTTCGAGCTGAATCGCCGGGTCGAGTTCACCATCCTCGACGAGTGATCTCCCCGTCCCCTTTGGTCGACGGGCGCGAAACCCTCGATGATACTCGGGCGCATGACGCACGCCGACACCACCAGTCAGTCCGAGCTGCGCCTCGCGGACCGCGAAGAACGGGAGCCGTGTGTTCGGCTGGTCTTGTCCCCCGATCGTCCCAACATTGGTCGAGCCTGGCTCCTGGGCGACGGCCATGTCCTCGGCCGAGATCCGGCGTGCGAGATGGCCGTGGACGATCGCCGGATGAGCCGACACCACGTCGCCTTTGGTACCTCGGGCGCCGGCCTCCCCGCAATTCGCGACCTCGGCTCCAAGAATGGCCTCCGTGTAAATGGCGCACCCACCACCACGCGGCTCCTACGGCTTGGGGATGTCCTCCGTGTGGGCGACTCCCTCATGGTCGTCGACAGTTGGGAGCCCGAGCCGCCGCTCGTGCCAGCGGGGCTCGTCGCTGTCGGGTCACGGTCGTTGGCCGCTCTGCGCGAGACCCTCCGGGCGGCGCCCACCGACCTCTCGGTGCTCCTCAGTGGGCCGTCCGGCTCGGGCAAAGAGGTCTACTCTGAGGCGCTCCATCGGGCGAGTGGCCGAAGAGGGCCATTTCACGCGGTGAACTGCGGAGCCATCCCGCGCGAGCTCATCGAGGCCTCCTTGTTCGGCCATCGGAAGGGGGCCTTCACCGGAGCTACGGCGCCGCACGAGGGGCACATCCGGGAGGCGCGGGGCGGAACGCTGCTCCTCGATGAGGTGGCCGAGTTGCTGCCACCGGCACAGGTCGCTCTTCTGCGTGTCCTCGAAACCCGAGAGGTCACACCGGTCGGTGGTACGCGTGGAGAGCCCGTCGACGTCCGCATCGTCGCCGCCACTCACCAGGACCTCCGGGCGGCGGTGGCCGCCGGCTCGTTCCGGGACGATCTGTTCGCTCGCCTGGCCGAGTGGACAATCACCGTTCCTGCCCTGGGCGAGCGACGCGCCGACATACCCGACCTCATCGCCGCTATCTCGGGGCCCGAGGTCACGTTCCATGTCGACGCTGTCGAGGCATTGATGATCGCAGAGTGGCCTCACAATGTGCGGGGCCTCCGCGCCGCGGTCAGGCAGGCCATGGTACGGGCGGCGCCCGCCAGCTCACCGGGAGGGGCGCTGCAGTCACCGGTTGCCCTCGCGCATCTCCCTGAGGCGCTGGCGGGCCTCCTGGCGGACAATTCGCCACCGACTGTCGGCGTTCCTTGGGGGCGGCCCTCTCGCGATGAGCTCCAGACAACGCTGCGCCACTACGGCGGCCGGATCCACCTGGTGGCTCGGCATTACGGAAAGGACCGTCGGCAGATCTACCGATGGCTCGACTATGCCGGGCTAGCCGACTCGCGCCGCTGACGGGTGTGACCTACACCCCATCATCGGCAATTCACCGGAGCGCGAGAGCGCGGAGGTGAACCGGGCCGGGGAGCTCCCCTGCCCCCGGCCCCAACATCAGTTACCGGTTCGGGCGCCGCACCTTGACTCGCTCCTCTGGAGTTCCTAGGGTCCTGACCTGATCATGGTACTGCGGCACACCAGCCACTCTGAGGGACCCGGCCCCCACGGCTCCGAGCTCAGCCCACTTTCGCAGGACGCGCCCTCCACGCCGCGGATGACGGGTCTCGTGCTTCCCGGCGGCTATGCCCTCTCAGAGCTCTTGGGGCGTGGCGGCATGGGCGAGGTGTATGCCGCTGTCCACCAGCCCACGGGGCGGGCGGTGGCGGTGAAGGTGCTCCGATCGGAGGCGCTAAGCCGCACTGACAGGATCCGTCGCTTCGCCCGCGAAGCGCGGATGGTGGCCCTCCTACAACACCCGCACATCGTCTCGGTCTTGGACTCGGGCACGTCGGCGCTGGGGGAGCCGTTTCTTGTCATGGAGCGCCTGGAGGGGGTCCCGCTTTCTGCACTCTCGCTCCCTCTGCCCCCCGCACGAGCGGCAACTATCGCGATGCAGGTTCTGGGGGCGCTCGAGTGTGCTCACGCCGCCGGGGTGGTCCATCGGGACGTCAAGGCAGCCAACGTCATGCGTCTCTCGGGGGCAGGGATCTACGGGGACTTCGTGAAGGTCCTCGACTTCGGGCTGGCGGCACAGATGGACAGTGATGCGACCGACTCGCTCACGCGCTCGGGGCAGCTGATGGGCACGCCCACGTGTACCAGCCCGGAGGTCATCGCCGGGCTATCCGCCACACCGGCTTCGGACCTCTACGCGCTGGGGGTCGTGCTCTTTCAGCTGCTGACGGGAGCCCCGCCGTTCCTTGGCCCCGGGGGCGTAGTTATCGCGCAGCACCTCGACGCGCCAGCGCCCCGGGTCTCGTCACGAGCGCTCGTGTCGGCGCGCTTGGACCGCCTCGTGGCCGAGCTGCTGGCGAAGGACCCACTGGCGCGACCACCGCACACGCACATCCGCCAGGTCCTGAGCGACGAGGTGAACAGCACACCCGGGCGACTGGAGACCCCTGCCAGGGGCGCCCCCCCTACCGCGGACGAGCCGACCTCCAGCGCCGAAATCCACACCAGCGCTACGCTCCGTGCTTCATCGAGCAACCGTTCTCGGGGGCTGGTCGCCGTGGCAACCGCGGCGCTGCTCGGTGGGGCCGTCGGCTTCTTCGCCGCGCGTCTTCCCGCCGCGGCAGCGCCGGTGGCCGAACCCACCGTGGCCGTGTTCGAGCCCGCGGCCATCGAGCCCCCAGCGCCGATGCTCGGCCCGGACCCGCGAGCCGCGGAGGGCTCAGCTGCGCGCGAACGAGCCGACCTCGCCACCCACATCGGCGTGGCGGTGACGTCCACGCCCAGCGGCGCCGCTGTCTTCGAGGGGGGGCACCTCCTCGGCGCTACACCGCTCGAGCTGCCAACCTCTCCAGGGCTGTCCCGTACGCTGCTGCTGGTGCATCCCAGCGGGGGAGTCACGACCGCCACCATCGGTGAGACGGCCCCACGCCGCGTCGAAGCGAAATTCACCAGAGCGCGGGAGCGCGGAGGTGAACCGGGCCGGGGAGCTCTGCTGCCCCGGCCCCAGCAAGAGTTCGGCGGCCGCGACGTGGCGCCCCCTAGCCAACCGCGAGGTCCGTCGGCGCCGGCCACCGGCTTCGTGCCGCTCAGCCCCACGCAATGACGCTCGCTAGCCTGGTCGCGCTCTCGTTGCTGGTCGACGGCCCCGCAGAGGTGCTGCACGAACGCGCGCTCACGCATTACCGCGCGCGCCAATACGCCGCAGCGATCCCCCTGTGGCGCTCCGCCTACGCGCTCAGCCCGAGCTACAAGTATGGCCTCAACACCGCGAAGGCTTGGCACGCGCTTGCTCGCACCACCGGGTCGCCCTCGGACGCGCTAGTGGAGTGCTGGCGCTGGCTCGAGCGTGTTCGGGCCGAGACCCTCGAACGCACGCCGGAGGAGCTACCGGCGCTCAGCCAGCTCGATGAGTGTGAGGCACAGCTGAAGCTCCGCGCGGCCCTGGTTCGCGTCGCGGTCCCCGAACCAGGCCTCACCGTGATGCTCGACGGCGAGAGCCTAGAAGCCCCCTGGCTCGCTGCGCGCGACGGGCAGACGGCACGGCTGTCGGTGCGTCGCGGAGCGGACGTGTTGGAGGAGCGGGACGTCGCGCTACGGGTCGGCAACGTCACCTTGATCTCCGTGTCGTCGCAGACTCCCCCCGTTCAGAGTGTGCTCACCGTCGAGCCGCCGCCCCCTTCACCCCCGGTGCAGCCGGTCGAGCCGGGCCCCAAGCTCGCAGCATCCAGCACCCTCGAGGTCGGCGTCTGGGGTTGGAGCACGCTGGGTGCGGGGGTCGCTCTCGTCGCCGTTGGCGGCGGTCTCGTGGGTCACGCATTTTCGCTTCAGGGGGACTTGCAGAACAACAACGACGCCTTCGCCGAGGGACACCTGGACCGGGCCACCTACGACCGCGAGTTCTCGGAGCTCGAAGAGGAGCAGGCGAAGGTTTACCCGGCCGGGCTGACCCTCCTTGGAGTGGGCGCTGCCGCGGTGGTTACCGGCGCGGTGCTCCTCTGGCTCGCGCCCTCGGAGCAGCCGGCCGTAGTGCTTCCCATGCTGAGCCTCGACGGTCAGGTGGGGTTGTCCGCGCGGTTCTGAACGCGGGCTACCCGGCGCACCTCACTGGCCCGGGACGGCTTCGCCCTCGGTCACGCGAACACAAGTGGTGTTGTAGCCCTGCACCGTCTCCCCGCCGTCCGAGTCCGAGTAGAACTCGTCCCGCTCACCGAGGCCGTAGGCGGCGCCGCCGTTGGTGCTGGTGTCCGCCATCTCGGCCTGCACGTGGCATCGCCCATCTACGGCCTGCCAGGAGCAGCTGTTCGAGACACCGAAGGATGGCCCGAAGAACAACTCGGTCGTCACGGTGTCGGCGCAGTTGAGCTCCACTGAGCCCTCGGCTGTGGTGAGGTCCACATAGCCCGTCGAGCTGGTGACCGCGCGAATCCGCACCGTTCGCGTGGGGAGGCATTGGAACGTGCTGGAGCACGCCGTCCCCGCGGGACAGGTGCACGAGTCGCCAACGCATGCCAGGCCGCAGTCGTTCCGGTTGAGGCGGAAGTAGACGCGCGCGTCTCCGGTGCTCGCCGCCGGTTTCGCGACGCCGCCGCCCTCAAGGACCGGATGGTCGTAGACCGAGGTGAGGGGCACGGTGGCGGACTCGGCGCTCGCGGCCACGTTGCTGACCGACTGGGGGAGCACCTTCATGACATAGCGGAGCGACTCGTCTGCGGTGTTCTGCGGCGATGTCCCGATGCCGAAGATGAAGTCTGCCGAGACGCAGCCCACGCCGTAGCCGTTGTGGTTGTTGTAGACGGGAAAATCGGTCGGGGCGCGAACACGCGACCCGCAGATGAACTCGTGAGTGCCGTCGCGAGTCCACAAACCGGGGACCACGCCGAACTCGCTCCAACTCCAGCGCAATGGCGTCACCGGACTACGTAGCGTGGTCCCAGTCCCGACCATGCGGTACAGGTACTCGACTCCGCCCGCCAGGGAGTCGGAGACCGCGGGAGTGAGCAGCGTCCAGCCCCTCCCGTCCACGTCCATGAGGCACTCGCCGTTTACCTTCGTGGCCGCCCAGCCAAGCTTCTTGACCAAGAGGTGCGTCCCATGGCGCCGCTCACCCATCGCATAGAGCCCCTCGCAGAGCAGGGAGGTCGTCTCGGCGGCAGGCTTGCACTCCCAGGTCGACCCGCTGGGGCTGCAGATCTCGTCAGCCGCTGGGCAGAAGTAGCCTCGCCCTCCACCGCAGTCGAGCGGAGGACACCCGCGCGCCTGCGCCTGGCCGCACGGGAGCTTCGACAAGTCATCGCAGCTCACCACGCAGTCGGGCTCACCGCGCGGGGTCGGGTTGATTCCCGCCGGCCGACACGCGTCGGCGCAGCAAAGCACCCCGCGGGGCGCGTCTGCCCGAAGCGCCCGGCACCAGCGCGCCCCACAGCCCACGATTAGCGAGCCGTCACCCGGGGTTGCCTCCAGCGCGGCGACCTCCATGGGCGTGGCGTTAGGCCCCGGACAGGCCTTGTCCGCGCAGTCCAGACCCACGAACGGCACGGTGGAGCCGCAGGCGTCGGGGCAGCTCCAGAAGCTCCCGTGCAGCTCCCACAGCAGACGATTGGGTGTGAGGTGCCTCACCTCGGTCGACGAGCAGAGGTGGTAACCGTCGGCGCAGGCGCTGGAGGCGCCTCCATCGTCCCACGCGGAGGCGGCGTTCGGGACGTCGCACGCGGCGATGCCCGGCCAGTCCGCGAGGTCCCGTGGCCCCCCGGATGCACAGCCGCCTTCCGCGCCTGCGCACGGCGGGGGGCGGCTATCGACGCCGGCCGAAGGCGCCCCTCGCGTGGCCACCTCCTCCGGTGAGAGCGCGCGGTCATACACGCGCACCTCAGCGAGGTCGGCGGAGAGATGACCGACGGTGGCGGTTCCGAGGCCGTCTTCGGCCCCGCCGATCCAAAGCGGCAACCCAGCGGGTGAGAGCCGATCCACGAATGAGGTGGTCTCCGCGACGAGCGCGCCGTCCACGTAGAGCCGGGTCGATCCCCCGGCGACCCACGTGGCCGTGACGCGCACCCAGCGGTCGGCCGCGAGCGCGGTGGGCGACTCGAGGTCCGTCACGCACCTTGGCTCCGTCCCCGGCGAAGCCGCGACCTCCGCGCACACCTCCTTGGGGTTCGGGGGCCAGAGCGAGAGGGTGGGCTGGCCATCTTCGAGTCCAAGGCTGAGCACGCGCGCGTTGTCGTCCGCCCAATCCGCCACCGTGAGGAGACTGGCGTCGCCACCGGCTCCGCCGACGGGGAGCTGTGCCGGTGCGAGGCGCAGCTCGACCTCGAGCGTGAGGGCGGTCCGTCCGGCGAAGAGGTGGTCCGTGGTAGCCACCCGCACCGCGTCATCGTCGCCGTCCAGCTGGAGGAACGTGCGCTCACCCGCCTCCCAGAGGCCGGACCCCTTCATCGAGGTTCGCCAGGGCTCCCCGTAGACGCCGACCACCGCGCCGTCGCAGGCGCGGCCGCACGATCCCTCCTTCACGGCGACGAGGCTGCTCGAGGCCGGGTCGTCGAAGCGCCACGCCGCGAGGAGCCCGGGCACTGGCGGCGTCGCGGCCACCACGTCTGGCTCGTTCCCCTCCAGGCGCTGCACCGGCTCGAGGCACCCCAGCGCCGCAAGCGCCGCAAGCGGCCGCAGCCAAGCTGCCCGCACAAGCAGAGTCACCGGCTGGCCTACGCGCGCAGGTCCCGTCATTGCCGCCACGGCGCCCGCTCGGGCGTGACCCACGCGTAGCCGAAGTGGCACCAGCCGTTGGCGTCCGGGTTCTTCTCTCCCTGGGCCCCTTCGCCGCACCAGTCCGAGTGGTGCCAGCGGACCCACACCTGGCGGACCTTGCCATCGCCCTGATCGGTCAGAGGGCACCGCTCCACTCGACGGGTCGGCTCGTCCACCACCACCTCGGACGCCGCGTAGGAGGGGTAACACTCGATAGCCATGTCGAGCCGCTCGGCCGCACAGGGCTGGCCTTGCTTGTCGACCAGCTCCACCTCCGCCCACTGATGGCGTGGGTGCCCCAGCCCGTAGAGCCAGGTGCGCAGTCGGTACCCGATCTCCTGACACGGCGCCCCGTCGGGCAGCGTCGGGTGTTTCTTCCAGTCCGCGGGGGTGAACATCACCGGCGAGCCAACCCCCGCGCCCCCGAGCTCGCCGTCGCACGGCGCGTCGCAGCACTCCACTCGCGGCACCCCATCCTCGCTGAACGTGCAGTAGCCGTCCGGGACGCAAATGGCGGTCTCGTAGCGGTCGTTCCCGCCACACCCGACGAAAACGGGCAGCAAAGGCGGGGTCTCCGGGGCGGCCGCGTCGACCACGTCGACAGAGCCCCCGCCATCGTGGGTTGGGCCAACGTCGCCGGGCCCGGCGGTCCCGCTGAGGTCGAGGGACGAGGCCACGTCCGCGGGCGTACTCGGGACAACGTCTGGGGGAGCCGGGACGAGCCCTGCGGTTGAGCTCGTGCAGGACAACAGCCCCGAGCACACCCACGCCACTGGCGCGACGCTGTGACGGACAAGAGGACCTCGAGGGGCCCGGAGAGACATGCGGGCGAACATCCTGTTCAGCTTACGGCGGCGCGGTGAGCTCGCGCCAGTGAGAAGAACGGCAAGCGCAGCGACGTGACCGTGGGCAAGGGCTCTTGGGGCTCACGGACGGACTACTTGACTCGACACGTCCGGTTGACGTTGCCGGCGATGGTCACGGTTGACTCTCCGCCCCAAGGTCCCTCGCCCTGTTGCACGCCGGGCTTGTCCTTCCAGTAGACCTGCGTCTCGCAGCTCGGCCCCGAAGGCCTATAGCGGCAGCCGCCCGTGCTGCTGTCGTCCGGTGTGGGCTCGAAGATCAGGTCGCCGCTGCTCGCACAGTCGACGAAGCGCTCCGCCAGAGCGCTGCCCGCGGCGTACTCGATCGTGCCTCGGATCTTTGCGAGCCCCCCTTGATCGATCAGCCCCGGGAACACGCTACCAACTGGCGCGTCCCATGCGCCGGGCGGGAGCGTACGGATCATCGCGGCGGCCAGGGCCGCGCCGCCAGGTTGTCCGACGTTCGGACTCTGGGCGTAGAGGTGGAACCCGATGTGATCGCCCTGCTTGGGTACGACCCAGGCGCCGGTCTGGCCCCACCCCGTAGGCTCAGTCGTGCCAGCCTTCCAGGCTCTGAGCTTGTAGATGGTGCCCACAACCTGGAGGCGTACGATCATCCCGGGGGCCGCACCGCTGCACGCACCGTTCCCCGGCTTCTCCTCGGAGAGCACCACGTCGGACCCAACGAGGATCGGGTCGGGCGCCGTGAAGTTCGGGTCATCTGTTCCGACCCCCCGCGAGAGCGTGGCCACGATCTGGTACTCCGAGGCGCCTGAGATCTTCCGATGGTGCATGCCAACGCGCTGATAGGACGTGCTCATGCTGTCTGACCAGACGACGAAGTGCACGGAGGCGCGATTGCTGAGCTGCTCCGGGACCGGTGGGCGCGAGACGTGTAGCAGCACCTCGTAGCCGGAGGTCGGCAGTGCGACCGGGCTCAGCGGAAGGAGGTGAATGGTGGTGGAGCCACCTTCCTCAGCGACCACCCTGAACTCGTTGCCTTGGTTCAACAAGCAGGACGCTTGCACGCCGTGGAACTGACCGGGGCTCGCCGTCGCGACGTGAGCCAGAAAGCGCGGCACCAACGTCCCGAGGCCGAGGCTCGAGGTGAGGTCGTGGGTCGCGTTGTTCTGAGCCACTGTCTTGAAGAGCGGCGCGGCGGCGTAGGCGGCGTTGAAGCTGAGCAAGATGACTGGCTCGGTCTGGACGCAGGTGCCGTCATGGCACTCGAAGCTGGGACCGCAGCTGGGCTCGCAGGGGAGCTCGCACACCTCATCCACGCATACCTGGCCCGCCTCGCACGGACAATCAACCCCACAGAGCGGCGCACAGCTCCCTTCCTCACACGCCGCGGCGATCGGCTCCACCACCAGCGCGTCGTCCGCGCAGCGCGCGACGCTCTCCGTGACCACGGTGCAAACGGCCATGGCGTAGAGTGGGCTCTCGCTGCTGCACGCGACGCACGCGTCGGTGCAGCAGTCTTCGTGTTCGAGGCAGGCCGGATCGCACTGGCACGGCGCACCGGGGATCAGGTCACACGTGGCGCGGTCGCCGCATTGGTCTGAGATGCACTGGCCGCTCACGCACTTTGCCGACGCCAGGGCGCACGCGCACGAGCCACCGCAGCCGTCGCCGCCGCACGTGGCGCCGTCGCACTTGGGCTGGCAAGGGTCGGTCACGCAGGAGCCCGCAGTGCACGTACTCCCAACGGCGCACGTCCCACAGTCCTCATCGCATGGGCCCGCGCCACAGACGGCGATGCCACAGCCGCATGTGTCCGGCTGGCCGACGTCGTCGGCTGCGCCTCCGTCGCTCTCGCCAGCGTCGTCCAATGACGCGGTGTCCTCGGGAGACGCTAGGTCCTCCGAGGTCGCTACGTCCTCCGAGGTCGCTACGTCCTCCGAGGTCGCCACGTCCTCCGGTTCCGGCACGTCCTCCGGTTCCGGCACGTCCTCCGGGTCCGGCACGTCCTCCGGGGCCGGCACATCCGTGGGGGCCGCCACGTCCTTCGGCGAGCCTGAGTCCTCCGGCGACGCCGCGTCGTCCTCCGGCGGCGCGATGTCGTCCTGTGGGGCGACGTCTTGCAAGGAGGCGACGTCCACTGGCGCGTCGACATCTGGCTGGGCGGCGTCGCCCGCCACGGTCGAGTCTTCGTGGACCGCCCCGCCAACGTCTCCAGGGTCGACCTGTCCAACGTCCTCAGCCGCGCTCGACTGTTCCGGCGGAAGTTCGCAACCGGCTGCCACGAGTGAAAAGGCCAGTGCGAGAGTGCAGCGTTTACGTTCGTTGCGGATCGTTGTCATGAGATCACCTGGAGATCTGTAGGTGTTTGTTGTGAGGTTTGTGCGAATACTAGAAAGACCACGTGCCCAGCATCCCTCCAGCCTCGTGGCCAAGCCAGGGTGCGAGGTGGAGGCGCGTTGGCGCGAAAGCCGACTCCTCAACGGCGGCCTTTACGGTGGGTGGGTCCTGAACCGACCACCAGATACTGCCGGCAATGAGGGCCGCGCCAGCCACGCCAAGCAGCGCGTACGACGTAGCGAACGCAAGGTCTGCCGACTGCTCTGCCGCGCCAGTATCAACGCCGTCCCGCGTCGATCCGCCCTCGTAGAAGTAGCCCACCCCGACCGCAGCCACACCACCGAGGGCAAGCAGTCCGCCCGCACCTACCAGCCAAGGTGGCCCGTATCGCAGGTAGTCCCGCTCCAGGACTCGCTCCTCGACGGTCTTTACCGTTTCCACTCGGACGTGTGTGGGCGAGAGTGCGATGTCGCGGGAGAATACCGCGCCGGCTTCGACGACGACCGCTACGGTCACCGAGTCATGCGCCGCTGCAGTGAGCTCCATGCGATGAGAGCCAGCGGACAATGCGAAGCTCGAGCCCAGCGGGACGATCCACCGCTCGAGGCGGGCGAGCGCAGCAGTGGGCTGCGTTCGGAGGGTGCCGAATCCCATTCCGTGGTCGCGGGATACTTCGGCCAACAGTGCAAGGACCGCGTCGCGATCGGGCCCGTGCCCCCCAAGGTCCGACGCAACGAGGAGGCGCTCTATCGCGAGGGTCCACCGGTCGCGCTCCAAATGAGCCCTCGCCGAGATGAGAGCACTCTTGGCGTCGGGAAGGACCTCGAAGGCCCGGTCCGCGTGATCCGCAGCTGAATCGTGATCGCCGTCTCGGGCGGCTTGTTCGGCGATCTCCATGAGCGCCTTTCGACGCTCAACCTCGTCATCCGGTAGCGTCGTGACTACGGGCGCGCGAGGGATGACTACCGCCACCGCACGCTCCTCTGCGATCGCCGGAATTTGACCAAAGGTGAGCAGGCCAACCAACCCGTACCAGAGCCGATACCGCATCCCGGACCCATGGCCGCCCACTGGCGCTCCAGATGGAGCGGGCACGGCCCTCACGGGACGGTCCTCACGACTCGGAAGCCGAGCGAGCTGTTCTTCCCGCCCGGGCTGCTCGTGTTTCGATACGAGGCGCGAGACAGCGCGGCCCCGTCGGCAAACGAGCCGCCTCGCTGGACTCGGGGGGTGCTGAAGACCGGTGCGACTGGGTCCACCACGGCAGTCGCCGGGTAGTCCTGGTGGTAGTCCGTGGTCCACTCGCTCACGTTGCCGAGCATGTCGTACAGCCCGAACGCGTTGGCGGCTTTGGTGCCCACGGGCTGGGACGTAGACGCGTTGGCGGAGGTCCAGGCGATGTCACTCAAATCGCCGTATCGAGGGGTGGTGGTGCCGCCCCGCGCCGCATACTCCCACTCGGCCTCAGTGGGGAGCCGGTAGCCCGCGCACGCTACGCCGGCGAACGCGTTGGCGGCGTCGTAACACCTGGCCAGCCCTTCCGAGTCGGACAGCGCGTTGGCGTAGGCCACGGCATCGAACCAGGTGACGGTGTGAGCCGGGCAGTCGTCACATGGGGTGCTCCCGAACGGGGTCGTACCCATGGTGTGCGTCCACTCCGCGCGAGTGACCTCTGTGGTCTTCACATACATCGACCGTGTCAGCGTGACCGAGTGCTGTGGCGTCTCGAGCGGAGGCTGGGTGTTCACCTCGGTGTCACCGGCCGACGCGCCCATGAGGAAGGTCCCCGCAGGCACGAGCGTGAAGGCCGCGAGCGGGGGCTGCCCGCCCAATGCCGTGCCGGCCACGTCGCGCACGCAGGTGGTCTGGTAGGCCTGGATGGTCTCTCCGCCATCCGAGTCGGAGTAGAACTCGCCGAACAGTCCGGTGCCGCTGCCAGCATCGGTGGTCAGACTGGTGTCCAGCATCGAGGCCTGCACCTGGCACTTCCCGCCCACGAGCTGCCACGAGCAGGTATTGGTGAGGCCGGCCTCAGGACCGAAGACGTCCTTGCTCTGCTTCGTGGTCGTACACGGGAGATCAACCGAGCCGCCCGCCGTGGCCAGGTTGACGTAGCCGTTGGAGCTGGTCAGGGAGCGAATTCTGACAGTGGTGGTGGGCAGGCACTGGAACGTGCTCGAGCAAGCCGACTTCACCGGGCAGACGCAGGCGGCGCCGGTGCACGCGCTGCCGCAGTCGTTCCTGTTGAGGCGGAAGAACACCTTGGCCTCGGCCGTCGTGGAAGCCGGGGTTGCTACGCCGCCGCCGCTCGCGACGGGGTGATCGTGGACGGTGGTGAGCAGCACCGTGGCGCTGGCTTGGTTCGCTGAAGGCGTCGTGAGCGCCTGCGGGAGCACCTTCATCACGTAGCGGAGCGACTCGTTGGCTGTGTTCTGCGACGGTGTCCCGCTGCCCTGGGTGAAGTCGGCGGTAACGCAGCCGATGCCGTAGTTCGAGTGGTTGTTGTAGAGCGGAGTCTCCGTGGGCGCGCGCACTCGATCTCCGCAGATGAAGCTGTGCGAGCCGTCGCGAGTCCAGAGGCCGGGAACGGCGCTGAAGCTGGACCAGCTCCACTGTACGGCGGTTACGGGGCTGCGGAATGTGGTGCCCGTGCTGACCGTGCGGAAGAGGTATTCGAGGCCACCCGTGAGCGAGTCGGCCACAGACGGGGTGAGCAGGGTCCAGCCGCGCCCGTCCACGTGCATGAGGCACTCGCCCGTGACCGTCGAGACAGTGCTCCCGACCTTCTTCACCAGGGTGTGCGTGCCGCTGCGCCGCTCGCCCATGGCGTAGAGCCCCTCGCAGAGCAGAGACGTCGTCTCGGCCGCTGCTTTGCACGACCAGCCGACGCCGTTCGGGCTGCAGATCTCGCTGGCGTTCGTACAGCGGTAGCCGCGCCCGCTTCCACAGTCGAGAGGCGCGCAGCCGGGCGTTCCCGCGAGACCGCAGGTGACTTGGGAGAGGTCCTGGCAGGCGGTGACGCAGGTCGGGGCGCTACCGGCCGCCTCGAGCGCGGCTACCCTCGCCTCGAGCGTGGCGAGGGTCTGTTGGAGCGCGCCATCGAGCTTCGAGGACGAGACCGCAGCGTCAGCGATCTTCGCGGTGGTCACTGCGCCGTCGGCGATCTTCGCCGTGATCACGGCGCCGTCGGCGATCTTCGCGGCGGTGACTGCGCCGTCGGCGATCTTCGCCGTGATCACGGCGCCGTCCGCGATCTTCGCGGCGGTCACTGCGCTGTCGGCGATCTTCGCCGTGATTACCGCGCCGTCGGCGAGCTTCGCGGCGGTCACTGCGCCGTCGGCGAGCTTGTCGCTCGTGACCTTGCCCTCGCCGATCGTGGGCGCCGGGTAGGTCCCCGTGAGATCGCCCGCGGCGGTGTCTCCCACATTGATATCGTCGCTCTCCACGGTGTCCCAGGTGAGGAGGGCCGCTTCGAGCTCTGCCGGCGTGTCGAAGCACACCTCTCTCGCCAGCGTCCGGACGAGCCCCGCATCGAGCGTGACCGCGTTGACGTTCACTATCTGGATCCCCTCACCCGCAACGATCGAGATAGCCGTGTCGCGACAAGCGAAGACGCCGCCGGTCCACGTTAGGACCTGGCCGCTCGCGCAGCCGGCTCCGGCCAGGTCGGCGAAGGACACTGACCCGTCCGCGATGTCGCCGCTGTCCACACACCCCGAGCACGCAAGCGACGTCGGCGTCGGGAGCGCCACGGCCGGCACCCGCCCGCTCCCGTCAAGGACGAGGAGCTTCCCGGCTTCGGGCAGCGCCGCCGGTACGAACCCAGCCACGTTCGTCGCGGAGGTGGCGTGGTGGGCGTGAAACGCGTAAGGGACCGCGGCCAGTGGGCTGCGCGGATAGGTCTGGCCGTCGAGGGTCAGCTCGAGCCAGAGCGCCGCGCCACCCGCGAAGAGCGCGTCGGGGAGCGCCACGCTCGAGTCCGCGCCCAGCCGCACCTGGAAGTAGCCCCCGCGGACGGTGAGGGCCGCCTCCAGGGTGTCTTCCCAGGCGCAACTTCCGCCCGCCGCGCTACAGAGCCGAACCGTGGCCGCGTAGTCGTCGTCTGGCACCGGCTGTGCCGCGGTGTCGGTCAGATACCCCTCGACGACGAGCTCGCGACTCGACGCGCTCGCCGAGCCGGCGCCGAGGGCTAGCGCGCAAGAGAGAGTGCGGTACAGGGTCTTCATCGAGAGGCTCCCGAGGCGGTCGAATGGGGGCCGCTGAGGCGGCAAGTCGAGCGACGGCACGTCGTGGTGAGGCGGGTCATCGGAGCAGCTCCGCTAACGCGCCTAGGGTGAGCGCGCGGCCCAGCGCGCCCACGCGGGCCGCGAGCCACGTCCCAGCGACCTGGAGCTCGGCCGAGAGGGCAGGGCCACCGAGCCAGCTCGGCCCACTGGTGAGGCCGCCGACGGAGAAGCAGAGCCCGCCGCCACAGGCCTCGCCCCGAGCCGCGCAGCTGAGCCCCCCGACACACGCGCCGGCCTGACAGACCGCGCCGTCAGTGCACGACAGGCCGTCGTCACACTGGGTCCCGGTGGGTCGAAGCGGCGAGCTGCAGACGCCGGTCGCGCCGTCGCAGGTGCCGTCCACGTGGCACGCGGAGGCTGCCGGGCACACCTTGCGCTCACCACCGACGCATTGGCCCGCTACGCACCGGTCGTCTGGTGTACAGGCGTCCCCGTCCACGCACGCGTGTCCATCCGGGGCCGGGGGGGTCGAGCAGGCACCGGTGGCGGGATCACACAGTCCGTCGACGTGGCACCCGTCGAGAGCGCTGCAGGTGACTGTGGCGAATGGCGTGCACAGCCCCGACGCACAGGCGTCTCCGAGCGAGCAGGCGTCCCCGTCGTCGCACGGCTTCCCGCCCGGTTCGGGGGTCAGCGCGCATGAACCCGTCGCGGGGATGCAGCGGGCCACGAGGCAGTCGTCGTCGAGCGAGGGGTCGCACGTCACCGCCGTCCCCGGCTTCGGCACGCAGGTGAAGTTCGCGCATCGGAGCGTCCCGTCGCATCGGTCCGGGTCCTTGGCGTCGCATTCGACGTCCGAGAGGCAACACGCGTGGTCGACACTTCCGGCCTCGCAGGTCGCCCCGACGCATGCGTCGCCCACGGTGCAGGGGTTCCCGTCCGAGCAGGGCCCCACAGCGGTTACGTGCACACAACCGCCCTTCGCGAGCGCGTCGCAGCCGTCGGCGGTGCACACGTTCCCGTCGTCGCAGAGCCGCGCGGAGCCGCCGAGGCACGAGCCGCCCAAACAGGCGTCCTGCACGGTGCACTCCGACCCGTCGCTGCATTCGGAACCGTCTGCGAGCGCCGCCGCCACGCAGCTGCCGGTGGCTGGGTCGCAGGCGGAAGAAGCGTGACACTGCCCCGCCACGCAGACCCGCGGCGAGGACCCCTCGCAGGCCGTCTGGTCGCACACGTCGACGAGTGTGCAGGGGTTGCCGTCGTCGCACGTGAGCTGATTGGGAGCGTGAACGCAGCCGACACCATTGTCGCAGGAGTCCGTAGTGCAGGGGTTCTGGTCGTCGCAGTCGAGCGCGCCACTCCCCGCCACACACACGCCTGACGTGCAGCGGTCGAAGACAGAGCACGCGTCGCCATCGGAGCAAGCCGCGCCGTCCGGCCGGAAGTCTGCCTGGCAGTTCCCCGTGAGAGGGTCGCACGCACGCGAGCTCTCGCATTGCCCCACCGGCCCGCAGGGCACAGGCGCCGCGACGCAGACACCGGACAGACACGCATCACCCGTGGTGCAGAGCGCTCCGTCGCTACACGGAGCGCCATCGGGTACGGCCGCGCTGATACAAAGACCTGTGGTCGGCTGGCAGGCCACCGTCGCTGTGCACGGACCGCCCGGAGGGCACGTCGTCTTAGCCCCACCCGCGCAACTGCCGGTGTTGCACTTCTCGCCCGTGGTGCAAGCGTCTCCGTCATTGCACGTCGACGTGTTGTCGTGATGGACGCAACCCGTGGCTGGAAGGCAGACGTCGTCCGTGCACGCGTTCTGGTCATCGCACGTGACGACCACGCCGCTGCCGCACACTCCCGCTTGGCACACCTCGCCCACGGTACAGAGGGAGCCGTCCTCACAAGGGGTGACGCCTGATGTGGGCTTGTTGCCGCAGCGTTCACCGGCCTCGGCGCAGGGCGGGTCCGTGGTGCATGGGTTGCCGTCGTCGCAGCTCAACAGCGTGCCTTCGCACTGCCCGTTGCTGCCGTCGCAGCGGTCGTTCTCAGTGCAGACCTTCCCGTCGTCGCAGGATCCCGGGGCGGGCGTGAAGACGCACCCGACCGCCGGTGCGCATGAGTCCGTGGTGCACTGCTTCTGGTCGTCGCACGTGACGTCCGCACCGTCGCAGTTGCCGCCTGCGCAGGTGTCGCCCGTCGTGCAGGCATCGCCGTCGTCGCAGGTGCCTGAGAGCACCACGAGCACGCACTCACCGGCGCCACCGCAGCTCCAGCTCACGCACGCGCCACCGCCGACGCACCCGGTGCCCGCGGCCCCGACGCAGGTGCCACCAGCGCAGCCCTCGCCGACGGTGCAGGGCCGTCCGTCATCGCAGGGCGACCCGTCGTCCCGTGGCACGTCAACGCAGCCGCCGGCGAGTTCGTCGCACTCGGCCGTCACGCAAGCGCTGCTGGGGCATAGGCGGGGCGTCCCGACGCAGACCCCAGCGTCGCAGTGGTCTGCGACCGTGCAGGCCGCCCCATCGTCGCAGGCAGGGCCCGTCAGCGAAGTCCGCGCGCACCCACCGGCCTCGCAGCGCTCCTCCGACGTACAGGGGTCCGAGTCCGCGCACTCGAGGTCGGTCGACTCGTCGGTCAAGCCGTCGCAGTCGTTGTCGGCGCCATCACAGGTCTCTTCGGCGACCACGCACTCACAGCCGGTGTCGGCCTTGCCGTCGAGATCGACGCGCCCAGCGTCGCAGGTCAGCACTGCGCAGGTGGATGAGATGCAGGCCCAGGCGGCGACGGACGTGGCCGTGCAAGCGAGCCCGCACCCGCCGCAGTGCGCGATGGACGATGAGGTGTCTACGCATTCGTCGTCGCAGAGTTCACCCTGGCCCTCGCAGGCGCAGGCGAACCCGTCCGGGTCGCTACGACACGTCTGACCCGCGGGACAGGAGGACTCGTCGACGACCAGGTCACAGTCGTCGTCGACCCCGTTGCAGACCTCGGCGGCCGGCAGCTGCGCGTCGCAGGGCCCCGGCCCAGCCGCGGTGCACACACGCGTTCCGGGGCAGCGTCCGAAGGAGTTCACGACCGCGCAACTGGTCTCGAGCTTCTTCTCGATGGCCAGCGGGGAGCAGGTGCACTCGCCCGCGGCGGGGACGCACTGACGGCTGCTGCTGCCGTCGACCGTTCGTACGTCGCGGCACTCATAGCCATCGGGGCAGACATCACCGTCTTCGCAGGACGTCCCGCAGAAAGTGCCCGTAGCGCCCTCGAGGTCGTCCATCTCCACGCAGCGATCGCCGCCGGCCGAGGCGTCAACGCACTGCACGTTGGACGTGCACGGGTCACACAGCCGCGCGTGGGGCTCCTGACATACGAACCGCTTGTCGCTCCCGGCCACCACCTGTTCGCGGCACGCCATTCCCTTGGGGCAGCACTCCTCGCACAGCTCCGAGCACGTGGTCCCGGCGGCCGTCTCCACGCACACGCCGCTGGCGCAGTCCGCTGGTCCGGAGCATGCGCAGCCGAAGCCGAGCTGCCCGAGCTCGGCAGCGGAGTCGCAGGGTGGTCGCTCTCCGCAGGGGTCGACGCCCGCATCCGGATTGGCGGTGTCGAGGACCACGACATCAGGGGGGCGGATATCGGCGGAGCCGCCCACGACGTCGCTGGTTGGTCCTGCGTCCGCGCGCGGTTGCGGGGCCGCAGGCGCAACTGGGCTCTCTCCACACGCCACGACGGAGCAGGCCAGCAGCGTGCCCACGCAGGCGGCGAGCGCTCGACTCGAAGTTGGCGCCGCGTACCGGGAGCGTCCTCCGGCGCCGTCCTGCCGCTGGCTCGCCCCAACTCTCCCTCCCCCTGCCGCTCGCATCAGACACCCTCACCCGGTGAAGCACCGGCCGGCCGCTCTCAGATGCAGAGTTCGCATAACAGGAAGCGTGCCAATCATGGGCCCATGGAACGGGCGCCTGACGGGTGTGGCAGCCGGGTCGCGCAGCTCGGTCTGCATCGGCTTCGAGACGCAAGGTGCTGTACTTGTTGGACGTTGATCCTGAGCGGCGGTTGCACGGGGGGGCGGGGTGCGAGAGCCGGCGAGACGCCAAGAGACACCGCCGCGACAGCTGCGGCGCCTCTGGCAGGTGGTGCTGTCGCGGGGTGTCTCGCGACGCGCGACCGAATGCGTGGGCTTGCTTGCGCCCACGGGCCTTCCGTTAGCGGTCTAGCCGGCCTGTCGGGGCGTGGGCCACGACCGACGAGCTCGCCGTCTACGAGTTCGCCTGTTCTCGATCGTCGTCGTGTCGCGGACCGCGCGACTGCACGGATTGGCGTCGGACGTCACCTCGAAACGAGTCGACTGCCCTCCCGGCGCAGATGAGGGGTCTTGGCGGCCAGCGCGTCGAAGAATTCTGCCCGGTCGCGCGGCGAGATTGTGGGTGGCCAGGAGGACCCCAAGTCGATGGCTAGTCGTTCTCGCGAGAGCGCCGCTCCCCAACCCCAGTATCGTCTGGGGGTGACCCGCCGGATGTCTCCGTAGGGGACCCGCCTCCGAAAGATGCCCCCTCGGATGAGGAGGGTGTCGTCGCCTAGCTCGTAGTAGACGGGCAAGTGGAGCGCCAGTAACACAGCGATTGGGATTGCGGGCAGCAAGGACCTCGCGCTTGCATCGTCGTCCAAGCAGACCTCGATGGCCGCCAGAATGCAGAGGAGCGGCGGGAACGCGAGGAAGGCTCCGACCGGCAAATCCACCTTGCTCTTCCAACGCTTGCGCATGTTCCTCCCAGGCGCGGTGACTCGGGTCATCGTGATGCCACGCCCAGGGCACGCCGTTGTCAACCGCAGGCATGGCCCGAGGAGGGGGCGGGGACCTACCGCCCAAGGGTGAAGAATCGCTGATCCGGTGGACGTACGCCCTCGTACGCCCTTCACAACGTAGACGCTCCAGCTACCATGCCGCCCGATGTCAGACACCTCGATCTACCCTCCCGTCGATACCGTCACCCGCTCCTTCACCGTGCGAGCCGTCCTCACCGGGGCGCTCCTCGGGGGGACGCTCTCGGTCTGCAACGTCTACACCGGCCTGAAGATCGGCTGGGGCTTCAACATGTCGATCACGGCGGTGTTGTTGTCGTTCGGGTTCTGGGGGGTGATGAAGGCGCTCTTCAAGACGCCGGGCTGGACCATCCTCGAGAACAACATCAATCAGACCGGGGCCTCTGCGGCGGCCTCGATCTCCTCCGCCGGGCTGGTCTCGGCGGTGCCGGCGCTCACGATCCTCGATGGGTACCAGTTCACGTGGTTCACGCTCACGATCTGGGTCTTGCTGTGCTCGTCACTGGGCGTCTTTATCGCGGTCCTCTTCAGCCGGCAGCTCATCCACGTGGACAAGCTGCCCTTCGCGTCGGGCGTGGCCACGGCGCGGACGCTGCAGGAGATGTACGCCGAGGGCAAAGAGGCCACCGTTCGCGTCTGGGCGCTCGTGACGGGCGGTGTCGCGGCGGCCTCCTGGAAGCTCGCTGCGACGTGGCTGGCGCTCAAGCCCACTGGCCTCGGCTGGTTGTCGTTCAGCGCCTCTGAGTCCGGCGCCCTCAAGAAGAGCGGCGTGGCCTCGGTGTCGGCCCACAACCTGGGCTTCGCCTTCGATCCGAGCCTCCTCATGGTCGGCGCCGGCGCGATCATCGGCCTGCGCTCGGGCGCGTCGATGCTCTTCGGTGCCATCGTCTCCTGGGGCTTCATCGGCACGTGGCTCCTCGAGAAGGGCTGGGCCAAGGCTGGCGCTCCCGACGCGCCCTGGGGCAAGGGCATCGGCGAGTGGCTCATCTGGCCGGGCGTGTCGCTCCTGGTGGCCTCGTCAATGGTGTCGCTCGTCGCCATCGTCCCGCAGTTCGCGCGCGCGTTTCGGCGGAGCAGCGAGGCGAAGGACGCCGAGGCCCACGATCCCCACGCCGTCCCCACGCGCTGGATCGCGATCGGTGTGAGCGTCGTCGCTGTGGGCGTGGTGATCGTGGGCAACCTGCTCTTCGGCATGGCGCCGTGGCTCGGGCTCACCGCCGTGGCGCTCACCGGCGTCCTGGCCATCGTGGCGCTCCGCGTCTCGGGCGAGACCAACATCACGCCGGTTGGCCCCATGGGCAAAGTCACCCAGCTCACCTTCGCCATCCTCGACCCCGGAAACGTGTCGACCAACCTCATGGCGGCCAACGTCACGGGCGGCTCGGCCTCACAGGCCGGCGACATGATCCACGACCTCAAGACCGGAGCGCTCATCGGGTCGTCGCCCAAACACCAGATGCTCTCGCAGCTCGCGGGCGTCGTGTCCGGCGCCATCATCGGGTCCGCCATCTACCTCGTGCTCGTCCCGGACCCGAAGGGCATGCTCCTCACGCAGGAGTGGGCCGCGCCCGCCGTGGCGGCATGGAAGAGCGTCGCCGAGGTCTTCCGCCACGGACTCGACCAGCTCCCGCCCGGCGCCACCTGGGCGATGCTGGTGGCGGCGATCCTCGGGGTGGCGCTCGCGCTCCTCGAGAAGCACGCGCCGGAGAAGTACCGCGGCTGGGTCCCCAGCGCCTCGGGTATTGGGCTCGCCGCGCTGGTGCCCGCCAACTTCTCCATCTCGTTCTTTCTGGGCGGCGTCATCTCGGTGGTGCTCAACAAGTACGCTAAGGACTGGTCCTCACGTTTCCTGATTGTCGTGGCCTCGGGCGTCATCGCGGGCGAGAGCCTCGCGGGCGCGGGTCAAGCGATCTGGAAGGTGATCTCCGAGCTCCTGCTGAAGTAGGCCCGGTCATGGGGTTCTGCCGGTAGACGAGCACCCTCGCGAACGTGGCCAGTCGCCGCGGCGCCAAGCAGGCGGTCGGCGCGCTCAGTCCGGCGTGAGCACCGTCTCGAAGACCACCTCACGCGACTCCAGCGCAGTGAAACGCACCTGCACGGTGCCCGCCGCGGGGTCGAAGACGAGCTCCGTGGCCGCCGACTGTGTGTTGGCGTACTCGAACTGCGCCTTGGGCACGTAGGTCTCTGTGAGCTCCGGGCTCACCTCGACCAGGCCGACTAGCGGGTTCGGCGACGCGGCGCCCGGACCCGCCAGGATCTCCCAGTGGTCTTTGCGAGGGCCCTCGCGCTCTACGCGGTGGACCGAGCCGAAGTGGTAGTCGCCGCCTACGAAGATCACGCCTCGAACTCTGCCGACGATCGCGCTGAGAAGTGCCTCCCGCTGGGCCGTGTAGCCGTCCCAGACATCCTTGACGGGCCACACCTCCGGGAAACGCGCCACCGGCACGCTGGTCATGATGAGCTTGAAGCGGCACGGGCTCTCCGCCAGCGCCCTCAGGAGCCACTCGAGCTGAGCGGGGCTCACGAACTGGGCGTTGGGGGTCTCGCGGCTGGCGGGGTCTCGCTCCCCCCGCACGTCCAGCACGAACACCTCCACCGTGTGCCCCCAGCGGACAGAGCGCCAGAAGCGCCCCTGCGCGTCCGGGACAGCCGGTGTGGCCTCGTAGAACGCGTCGCGGCCGTTCTTGACGTGCTCTGCTGGCAGCTCGGTCCACTCCCCGTTGGCGATCTCGTGGTCGTCCCAGGTGTTGAGGAAGACGCCCGCGCCGAGGATCGACACGTAGCCCGGATCGGCCAGGGTCTTGGCCCAGGCTTCGCGATACTGCTCGAGTGACACGGCGTCGTCGTTGTAGCTCATGTCGCCGAGGTGGAGGAACGCGTCGTACGGGCGCTCGGTCGCGAGCGTGAGGGCGTCATACGGCACATACCAGTACTTGGTGCACGCCGTGGCCGACAGAGTGATCGTGGGCGTCTCACCTTCGGCGTGCGGGACGCGCGCGGTGGTTATCCGCGACCTGGCGGTGGGCGCGCCCTCGGGGCCGTGCACGAGCGCCACGAAGTGTCGCACGCCCGGCGCCAGCGACGAGACCGTGCGCTTGGCCCAGCCCTCGGGGCGCGACGCGCCCTTGCGAAGACCGCGGGTATCGCCCGATGCGGGGTCCACGTCGAACGGCGGTAGCTCGACCACGGAGCTGGCGTCGCCCCCCTCGGGCCACACCAACCACCGGCTGGTGGCTGGGGCCGACGAGCACACGACCGTGAGGCCGCCGGCGACCGGGCCGGCCGCGATCGGCAGCGGAAAAAGCGCCGTGTCTTCCGGCACGCCCGACAGGTCGAAGGGCAGGGGGGCAGCGGTATCGCCAGTCGAGGCGTCGCTGCCCGAGGCGTCGCTCGCTGTGGCCGTGTCGGCGGCCGCCGCGACAGCTGGCTCTCCGCCGCAGCCGAGCGTGGCCAACGCGAGCCCGCCCGTGCCGAGGCGGATGAAGTGACGGCGGTCCAGACGAAGGTCTCTCGAGTGGGTCATGGCTCAGCGCCCGAAGATCATGCCGAAGGCCTCGAGCTGGCCCGGCTGGAGGTGGTTCGCGTCGTGGGCATCGCGGATGCCGAACGACTTCGCGTTGAAGGAGAAGGGCTGCCACTGGTTGTCGAGGAGCCCGAAGCCGAGGAGGTGGGCTCCTGTAGGTTGCCCGGTAGCGTCCGCACCGTAGCTGCAGTCCCATTGCTTCGTGACCCAGCCGCCGAGCCGTATCTGGGCCGCGTAGTTCCCCTTCGTGTTGATTCGCCACGGGGCTCCGCAGTAGCTCCAGGCCTTGCCGTTGATGAGCTCACCGGGGGTGGCCGGGCCGGCGACATGTGAGAGCACCGTCGCGGGCCCCTGGAAGGCCTGAAGCAGGGTCTTGGTGACGGGCATGCTCAGGTGGGTGCTGGCCGAGCCGGAGCGCAGCAACAACTCCGACACCGGGAGCTCGTTGAAGTGTACGAACTTCGCCGACTCGTCGCTGGTGTGGAGGCTCCCCGTGTTGAGGGTGGTGTTGGTGGCCCAGTGCGGTGAGTCGTACGGGAAGGTGCGGCCGCTGGCCTTCATGAGGAGCGTCCAGCCGCCGCCTCTGGTGGTCATGTCGCAGTAAGCCTGCACCGCGCCGCTGGCGCCGGTGAGCCAGTAGATGCCGTCGGCGAGGGCCGCGCCGGCGTCGCGGATCGCCTTGCAGCTGGTCCCAGGGTTGTTGGCCGTCCCGAGCGGCTTGCCGCCGACGTCGGCGAACTCAGTGCCCGTGCACACTCGGACGGAGGATGTGTTCGTGTCGTAGTAGACGAAGCCCACGCGGCTGGCGTCGCAGACTCCCGGAGGGCCCGCGGAGACGTGGAGGCGCGCCTCGCGGAGCTCGTTGAAGGCGAGGCCGAGGTTCCCGGACAGCGTCAGGCCAGCGGCGCTCTGGATCGCGTCTACCGCCTCGAAGTCGGTGTAGCGGGCGTGGTGGGCGTCGGGGTTCATGACGTGGGCGCCCAACTTCGCGGACAAGTCCGCGAGGCCGGCGACGACCGCATCGAACTCCGCCTTCCCCGCTGCCTGGAAGTCGAGGGCGCTCGGTCCGATGCAGGCGGTGCAGCCGATGGCCATGGCCACCGCCGCCGTCTCGGCGTGCTGGGAGACCAGCGCGAACGGCACGCTCAGGAGCGGCTGTCGTGGCAGCGCCGGCTCGAGCGCCACCTGAACCTCCACGAACACCGCGCCTCCACTGAGGTGGGCGACGCCGAGGGGGGCCACGGCCCCGAGCGTGGCCTGGAAGACTCCGTCGACCACAACGAGGGCGTCTGGCCCGGCGTGTATCTCCTCCCAGAGCTTCAGCCCGCCCGACGGCGCGCTCCAGAGAGACACGAGCGCCCCGTACTTTCCGTCGGGGACGGAGCCGGCGCTGTTGAGGAGGCGGCCCTGCATCGCCACTTGCGGGGGCGGCGCGACCAGGGCATGGACGAGACCGAGCGAAAGCGATGTGACCATTCTCAACGCCTACCACTGCGGCCGGCGCGAAGCAATCGCGCGGGTTTCGTCCCATCGGGCGGCCCCGCAGCCCCCTGGTGGGGGCGGGTTCGCGGCGGCCCCAGGGCGGGGTCCCGGCTTGCGTCGGTGCCGGCGGCCCGGCCATCCTGGCGGCATGAACGCCACCGGCGCTTTCTTTCGATGGGCGGACCAGGCGCCGAACGCGATCGCGATCGAAGAGGCCGATGGCGCTCTCACCACGTACGGCGAGCTCGCGCGTCACGCGCTCCGCATCGCCGCGGCGCTCACACCCGAAGAGCGAGTCAGTGTCTGTGCGCCCAACTCCAGGGCGCTGATCGCGACCTTCCTCGGGATCCTGGCCGCGCGGGCGGTCGTGGTCCCGCTGTCGACTGCGGCGCCGCTCGCCGAACGCGCAGAGAGGCGGCGTCGCACCGGAGCCGAGCGCCACCTCGACGCGGTGGCGCTGGAGTCGGGGGAGTCGCTTGGCGACGCCCCCGCGCTCGACGGCCCGGTCGAGTGCTCCGAGAGCGACCTCGCGCTCCTGCTCTCCACGTCTGGCACCACCGGCGCTCCGCGCTTTGTCGCGATCGGGCACGGCTCGCTGGTGCGCCACACTCACTCGCTGATCTCGCGGGTGCTCGATCTCAGTCCGGGGGACCGCGTGGGCGCCATCCTCCCACTGGCGCACTCGGCGGGCGCGCGGATGGTGCTGCTCGTGGGCCTCGGGGCGGGCGCGACGCTGGTCCTCCCGCCCGCCACTGGCCGCGCGCTGCCCGCGAGCTGGCCCGTCGACGCCCGCCTCACGTGGTTCCCGACCGTGCCCACGCAGCTCGCGAACTGGACGCACGGTCCCCCGACCGGCCCAGCCCGGCTGCGCTGGATCTTGTCTGCCGGGGCGCCCCTGCCAGCCGCGACTCGGCTCGCAACCGAGGCGCGATATGGGTGCCCGGTTCGAGAGGCCTGGGGGATGACGGAGGCGTCCATCGCGACCGTGGACGGCCCGGGCCGGGAGCGGCTTCCGGGATCCGTCGGTCAGGCCGTACCCGGTGTGGAGCTCCGGTTGACGGAGATCGGTGAGGTCCTGGTGCGGGGCGCGAACGTCATGCTCGGCTACCTCGACGACCCGGAGGGAACCGCGGCGGTACTCGACTCGAGCGGCTGGGTTCGGAGCGGTGACCTCGGCCGGCTCGACGGCGAGGGGAGGCTCTTCCTCCACGGGCGCTCCAAGGACGTCATCCTCCGCGGCGGGAACACCATCCACCCCGCCGAGGTCGAAGGGGCGCTCGTTGGGGCTCCTGGGCTCGCCGCGTGCGTCGTCTTCGGGGCGCCGTGCGCGGGGCTCGGTGAGGAGGTGGCCGTGGCGGCGGTGGGAGAAGCGACGTTGGAGTCGATGCGGGAGTGGGCGCTGAGTACCATCGCGGCCTACAAGCTGCCGACACGCCTCTTCCGGGTGCATGCGTTGCCGCTCGGTCCTTCTGGCAAGGTGCTGCGGCGGGTGGTGGCCGCGCAGCTGCTGGCCGACCCAAGCGAGACCGCCGCGCCCGAATGAACTGGCCACGAACAGCCTTCGCATAGTCTGCTAAACGTTACATGGCAGACAGGATAGTGATTTCCCTAAAACTCGTGGGCTGCCGAGTGGAACAGGCCCGGTTGCTACGCTCGGTCCCCAGCTCGCCGCCATGCTCGACGCCGAGCTCGTAGGCCGTCGGCCTGTAGAGCTGAGCTGCTCCCCGCACGTGTGGTCCCCTGAATTCCCAGCGTTTTTCGAGTCCGCTCGGCCGCGTGGAGGGATTGCCGGAGGGGCAGCCAAGGTGTAGCGTTCGGCTCGTTTTTCGCCGTCGAGAGCGTTGAGCTCCAACACTTGCCCCGGAGGCAGTGGCAATGCCCAGGCATTACCTCGAAGAGGAGCTGGAACGCCTCGTTCGCGAGGATCCGTCGATCTTCCAGTGGCTGCAGGCCGGCTCGTTGGACGGGCTCTGGTACTGGGACCTGGAGCAACCGGAGCACGAGTGGATGAGCCCCCGGTTCTGGACCACCCTCGGCTACGACCCTGCGACGAAGCAGCATCAGCCCTCCGAGTGGCGGGATCTCATCAATCCGGACGATCTGGTCGTGGCCGTCGAGAACTTCAACCGGCACTGCGCCGACCCCAGCTACCCCTACGACCAGATCGTCCGGTATCGGCACCGGGAGGGCTCCACGGTGTGGGTCCGGTGCCGCGGCGTGGCCATCCGCGATGCGCAGGGTAAGCCCCTCAGAATGCTCGGGGCCCACAACGAGATCAGCTCCCTCAAGGAGGCCGAGCAGGAGGCGCTCGCCGCCCGCCAGGGACTCGAAGCGGCCGTGGCGGCGCGGACCGCCGAGCTGATGCAGGCTCATGCGGAGCTCGCGCTGCAGATGGAGGCCAGACTCCAGGAGAAGGAGGCCCAGGAGCGGCTGCAGAAGCGCCTGGCGCACACCCAGAAGCTCGAGAGCCTCGGCGTGCTCGCGGGTGGGATCGCCCACGACTTCAACAACTTGTTGATGGCGGTCTTGGGCTATGCCGACCTGGCCCTGCACGACCTGCCGCCGGAGTCGCCCGCCGTCGCCCGCATCCTCGCCATCAAGAGCGGCGCTGGTCATCTCGCTGACTTGACAAACCAGCTCCTGGCTTACTCCGGGCGGGGCAAGTTCGTCGTCAGTCGGTTCGACTTGTGTCGGTTGGTCGCTGACATGCGGGACCTCGTGGAGGTGACCACGCCCAAGAATGTGTCGATCCGCACGGACTTGCCGGCGGGGCTGCCCAGCATCGAAGGCGACGCCAGCCAGATTCGGCAGGTACTCCTCAACCTCCTGACCAACGCCGGCGAGGCGATCGGCAGCGGCGCCGGCGTGGTCAACGTGCGCTGTGGGGTGGAGCAGCTCCGAGAGGGCCGCCCAGCACGCCACGGCGCCACCGACGAGCTGCCTGCTGGCACCTACGTCTTCGTCGAGGTCTCCGACACAGGCAGCGGGATGGACCCCGCCACCCGTGAGCGCATCTTCGACCCGTTCTTCACCACCCCGGTGCGAGGTCGAGGGCTCGGCCTGGCTGCGGTGCTCGGCATCGTGCGCGGTCATAACGGCGGCGTGGTCCTGTACAGCGAGCCGGGACACGGCACCACCTTCAAGGTGCTCCTCCCCGCAGCGTCGGCACCGGGAGCCGCAGCGACGCCTCCAGTGGCGCCGCCGCTATCAGGAGAGTCTCGCGGGAAGGTCCTCGTCAGTGAAGATGAGGAGATCGTCCGCGAGCTGGTGGTGCTGCTGCTCGAGAAGCTCGGCTTCACCGCGTTGACCGCGCAAGACGGACGCGCGGGAGTCCATCTGGTCGCTCAGCGCGGGTCGGAGTTCTGCTTGGTGCTGCTCGACCTGACCATGCCCGAGATGGGCGGGGCTGACGCCTTCCGAGAGATCAGCCGGCTACGGCCGAACCTGCCGGTGATCCTCTCGAGCGGCTACAACGGGCAAGACGCTACGAGCCAATTCGCGGGTAAGGGCCTGGCTGGTTTCATCCAGAAGCCCTTCGATTTCGACACCTTGCGAGCTGCAGTCGACAAGGTGCTCCCTCAGTGACTCGGTCTTCACCGTAGCCGACGACGCGCCGCGGCCAGGGCGAACGCGGTGAACCCCGCCAGCGCGAGCTCGTTCGCTGCACCGTCGCGATCCGTCTGGCTGCAACCGGCGGAGGCGGTCTGAGCGGTCCCCGGTTCGGCCTCAGGGGCTCCCCGGGGCAGGAGCTGCCGAGAGTCCGTTGCTGTAGCTGGAGAAGGCACGCCCGGCACGTCCTTGCCGGCGCGTTCGAAGGCCGGCGCTTCAGGATCCATCGAGGCCGCGCGTTCGCTGTCCGCGTTGACCGCCTGGGGATCGGTGGGCGCCGCGACGCTCTCTGTGTGCCACACCGTCAGCAGCGCCGACTGGCCCTTTGCTCCCGGCCCCACTGACACACCGTACTTCGACAGGGATGCGGTTGAGCCGAGGAGGAGCTCCGGGGGCTCCCATCGTAGGGCGCGCCCGGCCCGGTCGGTCCCCGTGAGCTCACGCACGTAGTACGAGCCCGTGGCCACCTCGAGGGACCAGTCGTGGCCGTCCGCGTTGAGCCAGCCCTTGCTGAGCAGGGGCCGCTCCCCCGTGCAGACCGCGCTGCCGGCCGCGACGCCTGGCGTGCAACGTAAGATCGCGTCGAGGACCTGACCGTCCGAGGGCTTGCCGTCGTTCAGCGGATTGAGGCGGACCCGCAGCTCGGCCACTCCAGAGACGTCGTCGTTCACCACCGCCACGATCCCGGGCGCCGCCGAGGCGACGACACCGCCGGGGAGAGCGAGGCTCACGAGCTCCGGCGCGAGGAGATCCTCGCTGGGGTTTTCCACCACGAGAGACGGCACACCCGCGAGCGCGTCCAGGCTGAACGGGCCGTCGCCTCGCCACGGGATCTCCACGGTGGACCAGGTGCCCGAAGGCGCGAACGGCGGCACGACGCCTTCGCCGCAGAGCGCGGTGCCGCACGAGAAGAGGCGCACCCCGAAAGACGCACCGGACCCGTCGTGAACGAAGCGCACCTCCGTCCCGTCCGCCCAGAAGGCGTCCTGCAGCGCTGCGGCGCAGTCCGAGGAGCTGCTGGCGCAGCTCTGGACGAACGCGCCGCTGGTCTCCATGACCATGACGCCCGACGGGTCTCCGAGGGCGGCGCACACACCCGGGATATCGACGTCGGCGCGCACGACCACGCGCTCGCCCGCGCGGAAGGTGGTCCATGGGAGGTGCAGGCCGGTGATGGTCTGGCCCACGGAGACGATGTTGCCCTTGGCCGCCGCGGGCGCGGCGATTGATGCGGCGGCGAGAGCTGGGAGGAGGATGCGAGGGGTCATGCGTTTCTCCCTGCCGCGGGGTTGGGGGCGCGGCTCAGGTGCTCTCTTGGCAAGGACCAGGCCAGGGTCAAAGCGCTCACTGCGGCTGTGTCTGAGCGTCCCTGATGTAAGGACGCTTTGCACCTTCGGCGAGCGAGGAAAGCGGACTTACACGACGACCATCCGACGGACTTCTCCGCCCGGCGGGAACTTCCGGTCGGCCCGCGCGCGTTGGCCACGCACGGGGTCCCGCGCGGGGTCCCACACCTGAGTCGCTCCCCGCGCGCCCGAGACGGCGGCGAGCTTCGCCCCAACGAGCCGTCGTCATTGACGCCCCCTGCTGCCGCCGGCATTCTCCCGGCCCTCCGAAAGGCCCCATGAACGCACGCTCCTCAACACTCACCCTCTCCCTGGCGCTCCTCGTGTCTGGGTTCGCCTTGGCGGACGAGCCAGCCGTGGTCGCGAAGCGCATCGAGGCGTTCTACAAGGAGCGCCCGACCATCCGCGCCCGCTTCGTCCAGAAGGTGCAGAAGCCCGGCCGCCGCCGCATCCTGGAGAAGTCGGGCAACGTCTTCTTCTCCCGCCCCGGCAAGATGCGGTGGGAGTACAAGGCGCCGGAGCAGGTCTTCTACGTGAGCGACGGCAACGTCCTCTGGAGCTACCAGGTGGAGGACCAGCTGGTCACGCGGCTCGAGGTGAAGAGCTCGGAGCTGTACCACCAGTCGCGCTACTTGTTCGGCCAGGGCGACCTGGCGCAGGACTTCGCGCTCGCGAGCGCCGCCACCGACGTCCCCGGGGCCGTGGCCCTCACGCTCACCCCCAAGAGCGCCGCACGCGACTTCAAGAGCCTCACCCTGGTGGTGGACGGCAAGACCGGCGAGATCCGCAAGACCGAGCTCATCGATCCCTACGACAACAAGAGCGTCATCGAGTTCATCGAGGTCGACTTCAAGGAAGTGGACCCGAAGGTGTACGAGTTCACCCCGCCGAAGGATGCCACTGTCCGCGACCTCTCAAAGGGAGCCTCGAACTGATGCCTGCGTTGTTCTTTCAGACTCTCGGCTGCCCCAAGAACCGCGTCGACTCGGAGGTCATGCTCGGCAGCCTCTCCGAGAAGGGCTACGTGCTCGTCGAGCACCCCGACCAGGCCGACGTCCTGGTGGTCAACACCTGCTCGTTCATCGAGGCCTCGAAGGTCGAGTCGATCGACGCGATCTGGGAGCTGGTCGAGGCCAAGGACCGCCTCGGCGGCGACCAGAAGGTGGTAGTGGCGGGCTGCTTCGCGCAGCGTTACTCGGACGCGATCCAAGAGGAGATCCCGGGGGTCGACCTCATCATCGGCACCGGCGAGTACCACCGGATCGCGGAGCTCCTCGAGGCCGAACGGGGCGACAAGCCCACCGTTGCGATCGGCCGGCCGTACTACGTGCACACGCAGGCCACGCCGCGCCTCGTCACCACGCCCGGCCACACGGCGTACCTCAAGATCGCCGAGGGCTGCAGCCAGCAGTGCACGTTCTGCATCATCCCGAAGCTCCGCGGAAAGCAGCGCAGCCGACCGGTGCAAGATCTCGTGGCCGAGGCGCGTACGCTGGCCAACGCCGGGGTCAAGGAGCTGAACCTCATCGCTCAGGACCTCACCCACTACGGGTCGGACCTCAAGGATGGGACGGAGCTCCACCAGCTGCTGCCGGAGCTCTGCCGGGTGGACGGCATCGAGTGGATCCGCCTCCTCTACTGCTACCCGCACAACGTCACGGATAAGCTGGTGGAGGTGATCGGCACCGAGCGAAAGGTGCTGCCCTACATCGACATGCCGCTCCAGCACATCGACGACGCGGTGCTCATGAGCATGCAGCGCCGCACCAACCGCTCCATCACTTCAGACCTCCTGGGTCGGCTGCGCAGTGCCGTCCCGGATCTCGTGGTGCGGACCACCTTCATCGTGGGCTTCCCGGGCGAGACCGAGTCGCAGTTCGAGCGGCTCAGCGAGTTCGTGGCCGAGCAACGCTTCGACCGCGTGGGCGTCTTCACCTACTCGCAAGAGGAGGGCACGCGCGCCGCCCGGTACGAGGACGACGTGCCGGCCGAGGTCAAGGAAGAGCGCCGCAACCGGCTCATGGCCATGCAGCAGGAGATCAGCGCCGACAAGCTCGCCGAGCTCGTGGGGAAGCCGATCGACGTGCTGGTCGAGGGCGTCAGCGAGGAGACGGAGCTGCTGCTCCAAGGGCGCTACACCGGGCAGGCGCCCGAGGTCGATGGCGTGACCTACATCAACGAAGGCACCGCCGAGCGCGGCTCCATCGTGCGCTGCGAGGTGGTCCAGGCTGGCGACTACGACCTCGTGGCGCGCGTCATCGAGGGCTGAGGGCGCCTCACAGACAAGCTCACGCTTTCGCCCCCGCCGGGAATCAGTATCCTCCACCGTCCCCCTCGGAGGCCCCATGCGCGTGACCTGGTCGTTATCTCTCCTGTCCCTGCTCGCCGTCGCGTGTAGCGAAAGCAGCGAGGGCTCGCAGAAGGCCGCCGACGCCACGGGCGAAACGACGGTGCTGCCGGGCAAAGGCTCGGGCGGAGACGCCAGCCCCGACGGGCTCGACGGGGGCGACGCGGTCGACGCGGTTGACGGGAGCAGCGTGGACGGGTCCGCGGACTCGGGCGATGGCACCGACGCCTCGGATAGCGGCGACGCCTCCGACGGCAGCGACGCCACGGACGGGCCTATCGCAGAGCCGCGCACCGACATCGTGGACCTCGGGACGCTGGAGTCGGACGCGAAGGGCGTCACGCCCACCGTCGAGTTCGAGATCCCCGACGACGCGATCTCGTTTCACCTCACCGGCGTCACCGACTCGGGGATCTTCATCACGATCGGCTCGCTCGTGGGCCCGGACGCCGACAAGCCCCTCGTTGCCCCGGGCTGGTTCAGCGGCTTCCAGGGACCGCAGATGTGCCTCGGGTGCCGTGTTCGAGTGGCCTCGGCCGAAGCCGCGCAGGGCGTGCTGGTGCCGAATTCGCCCGACGTCGTGCTCACGCCCGGTCGCCACACGGCCTCGTTCTTCACGTTCGAACAGAGCGCCGGCTCCTTCGGTGGGGCGCCTACGGTCACGCCGAAGGCCCGGAGCGTCCAAGTCACCCTGGTGATCGTGCGGTCCCCGTTCGGCCACCCGAAGTCCAGCGACGTCGACCTGAACCTCTTCTTCACGGGCGCCAATGGGCTCACCGCCGCGTCGGCCCCCACGGACTCCCGGATGCAGGACGCGCTGGCGGAGTTCGAGAACGCCTACGCCAAGATCGGCGTCGGCCTCGGCGAGGTGCGCTACAAAGACCTCGGGGGCGGGTTGAAGAAGCTCGAGTCGGTGTCCGGGAAGAACAGCGACTTCGAGGTGAGCGCCAAGCTCACGGCGGAGGCCCCGCCCGGCGTGAACGTGGTCTTCGTGGAGACCATCGTCGACTCGTCCAACCCGATGGGCGGCTTCGGTGTCATCCTCGGGATCGCTGGCGGGATCCCCGGGCCTGCAGGCCAACAGGGCAGCGCCCGCTCAGCGGTCTTCGTGTCCACGTCCGAGCAGCCGGGCGTTCCCAACAACATCGGCCTCGTCATGGCCCACGAGACCGGACACTACCTGGGGCTGTTCCACTCATCCGAGATCCCCTTCGCGGGCCTCCACGACCCGATCAAGGACACCGACGAGAACGACCAGGGTAACCTCATGTTCTACTCGGGCACCGGCAACGGTCTCAGCGCGGGCCAGGGCCTCGTCATCCGCTCCAACCCCTGGGTCCGGCCGGTGGCGCCGTGAAAGGAAATCCACGAATGAACCGACTCACCGTGTTCACGCTGGTGCTCTTCGCGGCCTCCGGCGCCTCGGCGCACGAGCCCCGGCTCCTCGAGCTCTTGGCGTCCATCGACCAGGTCCCTTCGGCGGAGGCGCTGCAGGCCGCCGTGGCCAAGCCGACCGCTGCGCTCCTGGCCGTGGCCGCCGACGAAGCGCAGCCGCTCTACTACCGGGAGCGGGCGGCCACGCTCGTCTCCGTGGTTCCCGCGCGTGACGCAGGGGTCGCGCTGCTGGCGGTGGCCGATGCGAGCAAAGCGCCGCGGGTTCGGTGGGCGGCGGCTTACACGGCCGTCCGTGCCTTCGGCGCGACGGAGCCCGCCGTGTTGGACGGGGCTCTGCGCTGGTTGCGCTCGAGCGAACCCGGCGAACGCGACGCGGTGATCCGGGGCCTCGCTTGGGTGCCGGGCACGCGCGCGGCAGCCTTGCTGGACGAGGCGGAGCGGCGCGAGACGTCAGCGGAGCTCCGACGGGTCATCGCCAACGCGAAGGCTCGCCGGACTCGCTGAGCCGCGACGGCATGTGGGCGCGTCGATCCAGCGGGCGAGAGGCGCTGGTCGCCGGGCTCAGCGACCGCGGCATCGCGGTGATCCTGGCGGGCGCGCTCGCCGTAGCGCTCCAGCTCCCTGGGCTAGGTGGCGACTTCGTCTTCGACGACGTGCCTGCCATCGCTACCAACCCGCTCGTCGACGGCCGCGCGCCGCTCGGCGACGTGTTCACCACCAACTTCTGGGGCGGCCGGCTGGGGTATGAGCACGTCACCACGTGGCGCCCGCTCACCACGCTGTCGTTCCGCGCCAACTGGGAGATCTCCCCCACCCCGGGCGCTTTCCGGCTCGTGAACGCGCTGCTCCATGGGATTGTCTGCGTGCTCGTGGGCCTCTTGGCGGTGGCGCTCGGGCGCCTGCACGGTGGCTCCGGCGAGCGCGCGCATCACTGGCGCCTCGCCGCCTTCTCCGCCACGTTCTTCGCGGTCATGCCGGTCCACGTCGAGGCGGTCCAAGGGGCCGTGAACCGGGCCGAGCTCCTCGCTGCCATCGCGTGGCTCGCGGGCCTCCTGGGCGCCCTGCGCGGCCTCTTTCAACGCGACGGCTGGGGCTGGTGGTGCTTCGCGGTCGCGTGGCCCTTGGGCCTCCTGGCGAAGGAGCACACGATCACGCTGCCCGCGGCCTTGGTGGTCGTGTTCGCCGTGCAAGAGCTACGGCACCGGCGCGAGCCCGCCCGGGTCCACGCGCCCGCCGCGCCGCCGCTCTGGGTCCTCGTGTGGGTCGTCGCCGTCTTTGCGGCCTGGTGGGCCACCCGCAGGGCGATCCTCCCCGCGGTCTTCGGAGGCGACATTCCGGCCCTCGACAACCCCCTCGTGGCCCTGTCCGGGGTGGACCGGGTCATGAGCACCTTCGCCGTGTTCGCGCACGCGCTGCGTCTCCTGGTGGCCCCCGTCCGCCTCGGGGCCGACTACGGCCTCGCCGTGATCCCCACGTGGAGCGCGGGGGGCGAGTTGGCGGCGCTCCTCGGGCTTGCTGGCTACGTGGGCGTCTTGATCGCGGTGGCGGCGGCCTGGCGACGCGAGGCGGGGATCACGGCCGCGTTGCTGCTGTTCGGGCTCACCTGGCTGCCGGTGTCGAGCCTGCTCGTGCCGAGCACGGCGATCCTGGGCGAGCGGCTCCTGTATCTGCCGAGCGTGTTCGTGGCCGTGACCTTCGCTGCGCTTGCGTCGCGCGCCTACGCCCTGGCCGAGGTGCGCGGCGGGCGGCGCCTGGTCGGCCTGGCGATGTTGGGCCTCGTGGCCGGGCTCGGGACCCGGGCCGTGGCGCACACGCAGGTCTTTCGTGACGGCGAGACGCTCTTTCGGGCCACCGTGGAGGCGTATCCGGAGAGCGTGCGGGCCCGGCACAACCTCGCCGATGCGCTCCATCAGCGGGGTAGGGCGGACGAGGCCGAGATCCACGCCCTGGTCGCCAATCGCCTCGCGGGTGGAGACCCAGACTCGTTGCAGCTCCTGGCCCAGCTCGCCCTCGGGCGGGGAGACATCGAGCAGGCCCACGCTTACGCCAACGAGTCGCTTGGCCTCCGCGCGTCGCGGGCGGCCGCCGGGTTGTTGTGTCGGATCGAGTGCTCCCGGGGGCAGTGGCTCGCCGCGGAGCGCGTCTGCGGGCTCATGGCGCGGAACGTCCGGGAGGAGGCGGAGTGGTCGCATCGGCACGGCGTGGCGCTCCTGGAGCTGGGAAGAACGCTCGAGGCGAGGCAGCCCCTCGAGCACGCCGCGGCCCTCGAGCCCGGCCACCCGGGAATCCGGGCCGCACTCCATCGGTCGCGAACCGGTGACAGCGCCGCGAAGCCTCGGTAGATTCCACCTCCCATGCCTCGCCCCTCGTCAGTTGTCGTCGTCGCCCTCTCGGGCCTACACCTCGCGGCGTGTTCGCCGCGCGAAGACACCCCGGTCGAGGCGTACGTGCGCTTCCACGAGCGCGCGGCGCTCGCCGCTCGCGGTGGCGCCGGCGTGGCGCCCGTGCTCGCGATGCTCACCGAGGAGAGCCGGACGCACCTCGAGGGGCTCGCCGAAGCGGCGAAGGCAGCGCTGCCCGAGGGGGCCAAGGCGCCCACGCCCGGGCAGGTCCTGCTGCTGGCGCGCATGACCGAAGCAGCCGTACCGCGCGTGGAGCTCGAGAGCCAGGACGGCGAAACGGCGGTCCTCCGCGTCTCCGGAGAGCAGGCTCAGGGCTCTCCCGTGCCCGCCAAGGTGACCCTGCGGCGCGAAGGCGGGGGTTGGCGGGTCCAGCTATTCGAGTCGGCCCCCGTGGCGGGAGGCGGTGGCACATGAGCGATCCGAACTTCCACAAGAGCCGCTGGCTCTACAAGAAGGACGGGCGCGACGTCGGTCCGTTCCGCCCACACGAGCTCGAGCGCCTTCTGGTCGAGCGGACGATCAGCCGCACAACGCTCGTACGCAACCTCACCCAGCAGGACTTTCGCCCGCTGGACCAGCTCCTCGAGTTCCGCGACCTGCTCCAGCGCGCCGACGCGGCGCTCGCCAACGCGGACAAGGAGCGGGTCTTCGACAAGCAGCTCGCGCGCGAGAAGTCGGCGCGTCGCGCGCCGGTGGTGCTGGTGGTGCTGGTAGTCATGGGTGCCGCGGGCGGGACGGGGTACTGGGCGTGGCAGCGCTACGGGGTCGTCCCGGCTGCTCCCTCCGGGATCTCCACGGACCTCATTCGCCCGTTGGAGCTCCCGGCGCTCACCGAGCACGGCTACATCGACACGAAGGGGACGATCCAGTGGACCAACGAGTCGGTCGCGCAGCGCGAAGCCGCCGAGAAGGCCGCCGCTGACGCAGCCCCAAAGGCCCGTAAGAAGCCCAGCACCGCCGCCGTTGGCGCTGCAGGTCGACCCGTTGGGGCCGACGACCTCGCGCCGGAGTCTGGCGAAGCCGTCGAGCTCGACTTCTCGAAGGATGAGCCCGAGGGACGCGAGCTCCCGCCGGGCGAGCTCTCCCTGGTCTCGAGCCGCGCTCGCGACAAGCTGGTGTCCTGCGCCCAGGCCGAAGCCGAGCGTTCCAACGGCTTCCCCGGCACTACCGTGCGCTTCACGCTGGCCAACTCCGGCAAGCCGACGAACATCCGCTTCGGCAAGAACGGCGGGGATTCGGCCGCCTTCACGGGCTGCGTCCGCTCGGCGCTCGAGCGGGTCACCGTGGAGCCCTTCGGCGGCGTGGCGCCCACCCTCACCGTTCCGCTCGAGATTCGGCGCTAGACGGGGCTGCCCCACGCGCCGGGTTACTTCGGCGTGGGGACGCCCGCGTAGATGCCCGGCGAGCCGTAATCTCCCGATGGCATTCGCTCTCGTGACCGCCGCCAGCGGTTCGACCGGGGGTCGCGCGTGAGCGACGCGCCGCCCTTCGGGGCCACCATCCCTGGGTCCGAGGGGTATGCGACATCGATGACGGCCACGCCACAGGGGTCCTCGAAGCGGATGCGGTCTGTCTGATTCGAGAGATGGAAGTGGTCGTAGACGTACCCGACCGGGGAGCCGCCGTTGGTCTTGGGATCACCTTCTCCGGCGAGGACCAGCGTCCCTCCCGGTGGAACGACGACCGGCGGTGTGAGCGGGATGAGGTGGTTGTCGCGGTGTCCGTCCGTCAGGCGATAGCCGTTCAGCGAGACCGCCTCCGCGCCGGGGTTGTACAGCTCCAGGAACTCTCCGGCGTGGTCGGGCACGCGCTTCGGATCGGGCATGAACTCGCTGAGCAGAATCACCGCGCCGCAGGGGGCGCCCGCGGGCTGCGCGAGGTCGCCGGGCGGCGCCGCCGGAGGGAGGGCCGGCGGGCTCGGAGTCGAAGCACTCGAAGCCTGCCTCGCCGCGGGCTTCGGGGGCGCGGAGGTCGCCGGCTTCGTACGCGCTGCCGGCGTGTCGCCTTGTGGGAGTGGGGGCATGGGCTCGAGCCGGCTGCAGCCGCCGACCGATGAGGTGATGGCTGTGAAGCCGAGCCCGTTGAGCACGAAGACGCTGAAGACGAGGACGAGACGCAGCGGCACGAGACACCTCCCTCGGAGTGCAGGGGGGCACCGCATCGCGTGGTGGGACGCCCCCGTTTCGCGCATCGCGCCTGGTGGCGCGGCGACGGGACTCCCAGGGGGCACGTGTCGTGCCGGCCCGAGTTTGTGTGAGATCAGTGACTTGAGCGGGACGGAGTGTCCCAGTTTGGGACCACACGTCTCACTCTGGGACTACTCCACGATCTGGAGGAGCGAGCGGCGGTGCAGCTTGGTGGCGGCGTTGCTGAGGAGCGCCCGCAGAGCGTTGGCCATGCTGCCCTCCCTCCCGATGACCTTGCCGAGGTCTTCCTTCGCCACCGAGAGCTCGATGATCACTGTGTTTCCGCTCTCGATGACCACGGTCTGGATTCGATCCGGGACGTCTACGATGCCGCCCACGATCACGCGAACCAGCTCGTCGAGGATCAATCCTTCGGGTGTCTCTGGCCGAGCCATGCGTCGACTATAGCGGTTTTCGCGGGCGGCGGGCACCCCTGGCGAGGGGTCACCGGAGGTCTACCAGCACCCATCCTTCGGGCTCGAGCGCGAAGGATGCCTCGTGGCCTAGAGACACTCGCCGCGTGTAGCGGTCGCCCTCGGGGACCCAGCGGCCGTCGCTCTTGAGCGCGGCCACCGCCTCCTCCGCCACCTGCCATCCCGCCTCCTCCCGGCGGTCGAAGCTCTCGTCGGTGAGCCGGGCCCTCACTCCAGCGGGGGCTAGGAGGCGCAGGTGCTCCCGGTCCCGCCGCTTCAGCGCGCGCTCGAGGAGCGCCAACGCGGCGTCAGGCGAGTCCCGCCCGTCGAAGCGCGGGAGGCTGGTCCGCAGGCGGCAGCTCTCGGGCGCCCGGCTAGTGCAGATGAACTCGAGCGCTCCCTGAGTGACCACGCGGACGGGCGGAGTGGTGGGGCCGCTCGCGGGCGCTGTGGCGGGCCAGCTGAAGCGCTCCACCGCCTCGGGGTGGACGCGGTCGCGGGCTGCATTCGCGTCACCGCGGCGCACCGCCTCGAGATACTCCGCCGCCGTGGCCTCTGGGCCCTGGGTCCGGACGGACGCGGGCGAGCAACCAATCGCCGCGGTAACGGCCAAGGCCTTTCGGGCAGTTCGCCCTATTGCTACTCTGTCGCCCATGTCCGACCCCCTCTCGATGGCCGAGCGCCTCGACGTCTTGCGCCGCTACGTCACAACGCACGGTCTCCGCATGACCCGGCAGCGCGAGGTCATCGCCGAGGTGTTGTTGTCCACGCCCGGGCACCTTGGCATCGACGAGCTGTACGCTGCGGTCAAGGCGCGGGACGGAGCGATCGGCTACGCCACCTTGTACCGCACCGTCAAGCTGTTGCAGGAGGCCGGCCTGGCGGAGTCTCACGACTTTGGCACTGGCGGTTCTCGTTTCGAGGCGTCTCACGACGACCACCACGACCACCTCGTGTGCACGCGCTGCCGAAAGATCGTGGAGTTTCACGACGAGGCCGTGGAGCGGCTTCAGGAAGAGATCGCCGCCCGCTTCGGCTACCGGCTCACGGACCACCGCATGGAGCTCTACGGGCTGTGCGGCGGCTGCGCCTGAGCCGCTAGGGAGCGCTACCTTTCGATCCCGCAGCGCCGCCATGGGAGGCGCACTGACCGCAGCCCCGTGCCTTCCGCCGCGAGCGCCGAACCAGCAGCGCCACCGCGCTGGCCACCACCGCGAGCACCACGAGCTCTTGCCACATCAAAGACCTGCCCAGAGCGCCGCCCGGTAGGTGGCGAACGCCGCGAGCCACGCGAGGCCGTTCATCCAGACGATCGACGCGAGGGCCCAGGGCCATCCCCCGCTCTCGCGGCGAAGGGCGGCCACGGTGGAGAGGCACTGCATCGCCAGCGAGAAGAACGCCATCAGCGAGAGCCCGATCGCCGGGGTGAAAGCCTGCGCGCTCCCGTCACTGGTCTTTGCGGCGCGGAGCGCCTCGCGAAGGACCACCGAACCCTCATCCACATCGCTGCCCACGCCGTACACCTGGCCGAGCGTGCTCACCAGCACCTCGCGGGCCGCGAAGGACCCGACCAGGCCGATCCCGATGCGCCAGTCGAAGCCGAGCGGCTCGATGAGCGGCTCGATGGCGTGGCCGATCCTCCCGGCCACGCTGTGCGCGAGCCGATGCTGCGCTTGGGCGCGCTCCACGGCGCCCTCGGCGTCGTCTCCCGCCCGGGCCTCGACGGCGGCGCGCTCCTCTGGAGGCAGGGCAGTGGCCGGGTACGTCATGGCGGCCCACAGGATCACCGAGAGCAGCACGATGACTGCGCCCGTCTGGACCACGAAGGCCCGCGTCTGCCGGAGGACGTGGAGCCCCACCGATCGCAGCCGTGGCAGGCGGTAGTCCGGGAGCTCGAGAACGAAGGACGGCGCGCCGCCCTTCAAGGCCGTGCGCTTCAGCAGCCACGCGGTGAACAAAGCTCCCACGATCCCGAGGAGATACATCCCGGTGATCACGAGTCCGCCGAAGGAGAGGCCGAGCACCGGGGCGGCGTCGGCGAACACGGCTGAGACCACCATCGTGTAAACCGGCAGACGAGCGCTGCAGCTCATGAAGGGCGCGATCAGCATGGTGACGAGGCGGTCGCGGCCTTCGATCGTCCGCGCCGCGGCCACGCCCGGGATGGCGCAGGCGAACGAGGTGAGCAGGGGCAAGAAGGCACGGCCGTGCAGTCCAACGCTCCCCATGACGCGGTCGAGCAGGAAGGCCGCGCGAGCCATGTAGCCCGAGTCCTCGAGCGCGGCGATCCCCACGAACAACATGACCAGCTGGGGCACGAAGACGAGCACGTTGCCCACGCCAGCGAGGAGACCGTCCACCACGAGCGACTTGACGGCGCCGTCCGGCAGGCGTGCAGCGAGCCACTCGCCCACGGCGCCCACGCCCGCCTCGACGCCCTCGATGAGCGGCCCGGACCACGCGTAGATCGCCTGGAAGAGCACGAGCATCGCGCCGCCGAAGAGCACCAGACCGCCCACCGGGTGGGTGAGTACGCGGTCGATGCGACGCGAGCGGTCTGGGCCGGGCGGCGCGGTGGCTGTGCTGACGCCGTCGATCAGCTGCCCGATCAGCGCGTAGCGGGCGGCAATCAGCCGCTGAGAGAACGCTGGCCCCCCAAGGGGCTCGAGCGCGGCGCGGGCGCTGGGCTCGAGTCGGGCGCGCAGCCCGGCGCCGCTCGTGAGGTAGAAGAGCGCTTCGCCCTCCACAGCCGGCGCCGCGGGGGAGCCAAGGGCCGCGCGGGCCGTCTCGACGGCGGCGAGGTCTTCAGCGGCGAGGGTTTTCTGGGGGCTTCGCGACTCCGTTCCCGCCGCGCCGCGTACGGCCGCGAGCAAGGCGTCGAGCCCGCGGCCCTCGGTGGCCACGATCGGCACCACGGGAGCGCCCAGCCGCTTTGCCAGGAGCGCAACGTCTACCCGGAGACCGCGTCGCTCCGCCTCGTCCATGAGGTTGAGCGCCACGACCACGGGCCGACCGAGCTCGAGGAGCTGGAGGGTGAGGTAGAGGCTGCGCGAGAGGCGGGTGACGTCCACCACGGAGACGATGACGTCTGCGCGCTCGCCGCCGAGACGCCCGGTGAGCGCGTCGTGGGCGATCTCCTCGTCACGCGAGCGCGCTACGAGGCTGTAGGTGCCAGGCACGTCCAAGACGCTGACGGCCTCGCCGGACGGCACGAGCACCGTGGCCTCGCGCCGCTCTACGGTGGTCCCTGGGTAGTTGGCCACGCGGGCGCTGGCGCCCGTCAGCGCGTTGAACAGCGCTGTCTTGCCCGCGTTGGGGTTGCCAGCCAACGCGACCCGGAGCGGAACGGTCACCCGACCTCGATCCGCCGGGCGTCGCTGGCCCGGAGGCAGAGCCGATAACCCTGCACCTCGACCTCGATCGGTGAACCGAGGCGGCTTGTCCTCAACAGGCGCACCTCGGCCCCGGGGACGAGCCCCATCTCCATGAGGCGCTCGGCCAGCGAGTCGTCTCCCGTAACCCGTTGAACTCGGGAGGGAGCCTCGAGGGCGAGTTGAGTGAGGTGCATGGGCTCCTTCGCGCGGGAGAGGGCCGGGAACGTAGCTTATTGAGAATGAATGTCAAAGTAGACTGGGCGAGGGGTGGCCCCAGGGCTGTCGTCGAGCGAGACACTCGGGCCGCCGTTTCGAGAACGCAGCCAGCCACTCCCGCTCACACCGGCTCGCCGTATTGGCCCGCTACCGGCGCGGCACCTTGATGCTGCTGAGTACGGCGTAGTGGTCGCTCGGGCACCACCGTTGCCCATCGGCGGCTCGGAACGGGCGGGCGAGCACGATGCTGGAGCGGAGGGGGCGGAGGGGGCCTCGGAGCAGGATCCGGTCCAAACGCCGGCTCTTCTCGGTGGCGTAGCCGTTCGACTGCGCCAGGGGGTTGCGCCGCGTATCCCAGGTAAAGCCGGCCGCGCGCCGCTGCCGTGCGCGGAACGAGTCGACCAGCCCTTTGAGCGCGGCGTTCTCCGGCGCGCCGTCGCCGAAGTTGACGTCGCCAGCGAGGATGCCGAGGGGGCCCGCGGAGTCCAGCCAGTCCCGAGCGGCCTCGAGCTCCCGGACGCGCGCCCTGGTGGCGTCGAGCTGCGGGCGGAGGTGCACGTTGAGCGCGGCGATGCGCCGCTTGCCCACGCGGATCACGGCCAGGAGCGCCGGACGGCCTCCCGGGAGGACGCGGCTCTCGGAGCTCTCGATCGGGTGGCGCGAGGCGATCGCCAGGCCGCGGCCCGTGTCGGGATTCTGGCGGTGGACTACCGTGAACCCCTTCGGCAACACGCGCTCCACCTGGCGCGCCGCGGGCGCCGCGACCTCCTGGAAGAACAGGAGGTCGGCGCCAAGCTTCTTGAGCTCACGACGGATCACCGCCTCGCGTTCCCCGGGCTTGTCGTGGTTCGCGCGCAGGTTGAGCGTGAGTACGCGGAGGGTCGTCGCGCCCGCGTCGACGGCCAGGACCACGAGAAGGGCCACCAGGACGGCGTGCAGTGCGCCTCCCGACGCACGCGCTCCGGCGGGGTTCGCTCGCACGTCGCTGGCGGTGCCGCCCCATGGAGAGGCGAGGCGCCGAGGCCGCTTACTGAGCATTGGCGCAGCCCACCGAGATCCGCTGCAGCCCGATCGTCGATGCGGCGACCCACGCCTCAGTGGCGTGGATCACTACGCGCTCGAGCGGTCCATTGAGGTGGAGGAAGACCTGCTCCCTGGGAGGCGTCTCGGCGAGGTCCAGCACGCGGAGCCCCGACTCCGTCTGGAAGTTGTACGGGTCGAAGGCAGCGAAGAAGGCGTGCGTCCCCACGAGCGCCACGCCGTGGAGGGCGCCCCCCGCGGTGGTGATCTCCACGGGTGTCCCCGAAAGGTCGCGGGCGAAGACCAGGGCGCCGTTTCGCCCCCGGGTGACCACGGCGTGCTGGCCCAGGGCGACGGCGACGGCGCCGTCGACCGCGCGCTCTGCCAAAACCGCGCCGTCCGGGGCCAGGAGCACGAGGCGCTCCGTGGTGGCCACGAGGGTCTCGCCGTCGACCGCCACGGACACCGCGGGCCCGAGGGGCGGCCCGAAGGCGGAGAGCGCCGCTGGGTCGTCGAGCGCGCGTCGCGACAGCCCCGCTCCGTGCGCCACCACCAGGGAGTCACCGTCGAGCGCCAGATCCCTGGCCCCGTCGAGCGCGACCTGGGACCGGATCACCGGCGCCGCCGGGCGCGAGACGTCCACCCCGATGAGCGAGCCCGCCGCGGCCCACACAGTCGCGGTCTGCTCGGCGAAGACGAGCGCCGTCGCGAGCGCCGGCAGTGCCACTGCGCCGCGCTCCACGGGGCGCGCGACCTCGGCCGTATGAACGGCTCGCAGCCACGCCGAGCCGTCCTTCGACTGGGTGGAGAGGAACGCCCAGTTAACGGTGGGCGCCACGGCGTGGCTCCAGCCGGGGTTCTGCGCGAAGGTGGCCTGGTGCTGGAGGCTCTCCGGATCGAAGACCAGGAGCCCGACGCTGTTCACCGCTACGAGCACCTGGGAGGCGTCGGCCTCGAGCGTGAGCGCGTAGCCCGCCGTGTCCGCCGTCCCGTCGATCGTCGGCGCCGCGGGGTTCGTGATGTCCAGCCGAACGAGCCCGGCGCGTCCGTCGGCCTCGCCTGGGTATCCGCCCGGATCCGGGGGGTCGGGCGTTGGCAGCCCCGCGCTCCCGTCCGCCACGAAGAGGCGCCGGCGTCCGTCTGCCAAGGTCACGGCAGCAAGGCTTCGCGCGTGTCCAGGCGTGTCCGTCTCGGCCACGAGCCGCGGAGCCTCAGCCCGGCCTGCGTCGTACACCCGCACCCCGCCGACGTCGTCCGCGACGTACAAGACGTTGCCATCGAGGAGCACGTCCCAGGCGTGGCCCGGCGTGTCTAGCGTGGTGGTCAGCACCGGTATGTCACCGCTCACGTCCATGACGTGGACGCCGTTCGGCCCGCCGGCGACGAACACGTGCTTCTCCGAGACCGTCCCGGTCGGTCCCCAGCCTGGCGCCACCCGGAAACAGGGTCTCACCTCCGACAGCGAGCCGAGGGCCAGAGGTCGCGTGCGGTCGGTGACGTCGAGCATGGCGAAGCCCGACCAGTCGTCGGCCGCGTAGGCCCGCGCGCCGCGCACGACGGCGTGGCGGGTATAGCCCGGGAGGTCCACTGCGCCCACGAGCCGGGGCGCGCGAGGGTCGCTGACGTCGATGGCCAGAACACCCGCGTCTGCGCTGGCGAGCCACACGGTGTTGCCGTCCACGCTCACGCCGCGACCCAGGCCCACCACCTCGGGCAGCCACCCGAGGAGCACCGGCGGACCCGACACGTCGAAGATGCGGAAGCCGCCGTAGTCGTCCGAGACGTACGCGGTCGTGCCGCGGATCACAACGCCGCGAACCTCGGTGGACAGGCCCGCGAGCCGGGTGGCTGCGCGCGTACAGCTGAGCACCTGAGGCGGCGGCAGAGCCGCCGGCGGCGTGGCCGGCGGGAGCGCCGCCACCTCCTCCCCCTCGCTGCACGAGAGGGCGAGCAACACCAGCGCCGCCCTCAGCGCGAGACGCATGGGACGGACCAGCCGGTGAGGGTGAAGGCGTGCGCCGCAGCCACGAACACTGCGTCGCCCGCGGGGGAGAACGCGACCCCATTGGCGAACGCGAGCGAAGGGGCGGTGACGTTGGCGAGCCAGGTGAGCGCGCCGGAGCCGGTGTCCCGCTGATACAGGGTGAGACTGCCCCGGACGCGGTTCGTGGCGGCGAGCAGCTCCTCGGACGGGCTCAGCGCCACCCCGGCGACGTCGAGCATCGGTGTGCCGCCCTCCGTCGAGATCACGCCCTGCAGGCTGAGGGCGCCGTCCACTCGGGCGATCGTGAGCAGCGTCCCCTGGACCGGGTTCGTCACGTACAGCGTCCGCTCGTCGCGCGTCATCACGATGAACTCTACGCCGTAGTACCGCTCGTCCGCGAAGAGCGTGGGCGGTCCCAGGGCGCCCGTGGCTTCGTCGCGGGGGAGGACTGCGAGCCCGCTGGCCACGTACGAAGTGGTGAGCATGCTGCGCCCGTCTCTCGGGATCAGCATCGACTCCACGCCAGCAAGCTCGGGATCCCGGCGGGCAACAGGGACCCCTAAGCGCGACTCACCGTCCCAAGAGAGCTGCCACACGCACGAGGTGCTGCCTTCCCGCTGAAAGTCGCTGACGTAGATGAAGCGGTCGTCAGGTGACGCGATGACGTCGGTGAGCACGGGCTTTGGGTTGCCAAGGGCGCAGGTGGGGATCTCCGCCGAGGCCAGGTGAACGAGCCCTCCGGACTCGTCCCTGAAGGCGTGGACCCCGGGCGGGCCGTAGTCGTTGGCGAACACCACCGGGCCAGCGTGCGCCGCGCTGACCCGCAGCATCTGGCGCCTGGGTGGACACGCGCTCCCGGCGGGGCACGGTAGGGGCGGCGCGGGGATCCAGCGGGGCGCCTCGGTGAACGACGCCCCCGAGCGACGAAAGACCCCGAGCCCGTCGTCGAGCCGGCCCGCGACCAGCACCGCCGCGCGGTCTGCCCCGCCAAGCGCCAACGTGTAGGCGCCGGCCAAACCCTGCACGCCGCCTTCTCCGGCCTGCCGGTGGGCGAGCTCCGCCGCGCCGTCGAGCACCCGCAGCGTATTGGCCACCTGGCTCACTACGGCGACCCGAGTCCCGGAGAGCGTTACGGCCGCGGCGCCCCTGAGCTCGGCGTAGGGGCGGAACGGGCCGAAGT